>OCVV012831340.1_pt1 | contig 94380 bp, 72 predicted proteins | sample 1539721 | NCBI WGS metagenome assembly OCVV01 (sample SAMN02144230, study PRJEB22623) | gut metagenome | biome: sheep rumen | host: Ovis aries | place: New Zealand
TTATCATTGCGAGCCGTGATATCTCCAGAAATGAAAAGGCAGCGGCAGAATCCTTGGGCGTAGAACTTGAAACAGCACCGCTTGCCATCGACGCTTTGGTATTCATCGTCAACCCCAAGAATCCTGTCAAGAACCTGACTACTGAACAGGTGCGTAAGATATATACCGGAGAGATAACCAATTGGAAAGAGGTTGGCGGTGTTGACCATGCCATTACTCCATATATCCGTGATGCGGATTCCGGGAGCCAGGAGAAGATGGAGACGCTGGTCATGAATGGCCTGGACATGATTGACGGAACCTATATGCCAGAAATCATTGGTTCTCAAATGGCTTCTCCTTACTTGCAACTTGAACACGATGAATATGGCATCGGCTATACTCCATTCTTCTACTGCACAGCAATGGTCCGCGATTTGTTGAATGTAAAAATGCTTTCTATTGACGGCGTGACTCCCAGCAAAGAATCGCTTAGGGGAGAAAAGTATCCGTTCGTGTCAAGCATATACGCAGCAGTCCGCAAGTCGGAAAGCCATGAAAGTATAGCATACAAACTATACCAATTCCTCTTTACCCAGAACGGTTCTGATATGATTGATGAGAGCGGGTATATAGCGTTTTAGCCCGCTACCACAATCGAAGAATCAATAATAGTTAAGCAATCAATATAGAAATGAAACAAGCAAAGAAACAATGAACAATAAAACCATCATTATCATTGGAGCCACCTCTGGCATTGGCAGGGCACTCTTTGAGAAGTATGCCGCTGGCGGCAACCGCATCGGCATCGTAGGCAGACGGACACATCTGCTTTATGAACTGCGCCATGAGCATCCCGACACGACCGTAGCCTCCCAGCAGACATCACCAAGCAGGACGAAATAGCTCGAGCCATCATCAACAAGAATCTTCCGTTTAGCATATATAAGAAGATGTGACCCATTCACTTTATGTCTAACACACAAATGTGAGCATTTTTGCTTTTGGGCGGATGATACTTTGACCTCGGGCGGATGATACTTTGACCTCGGGCGGATGATGTTTCGGAGTCGGGCGGATGATACTTTGAAGGGCAGCGGATGATGTTTTGGCTATTGTTGGATGATATCTCCATACGCGAAAAATGAAAACAAACCCTCTATCCCCTCTATGATTGATGTAAGCTATTGGTCTTTAAGCTGTTACTGGTAGATAGTAGGCCTTTAAACCCTCTATGATCCCTCTACCGAACCCCCTACTTTGACGCTTTTTCGAGTTTTTTTTTAAAAAAGCCATTTAAATTGAATGCTTTGCTTCTGATGGGTGGAAAGGTTGCTTCCAAAGTCTGGAAACCTTGCTTCCAATGGGTAGAAGGAAGGTTTCCAATGGGTGGAAGGAAACCGTTAGACAATAGGACAAATAAGATGGCTTTTTTGCTCTCTATTCTACACTCTTTTTCTTTATTTTTATTAAAAGTAAGGGGTAATGTGTTGCGGATAGAAAAAATTGATTATCTTTGCAAGAAATATAAATGTCCATCTATTTTAATACTATACTTATGTTAACAAATCAAGATCTACAGCAAATCGCCCAGAAGGGTATCACCCCTGAGCAAATCGAGGCCCAACTGAAAGAGTTTGAAACTGGTTTCCCGTTCCTCCGCCTGGAGGCTGCGGCAAGCATCGGCCATGGTATCGTGGCTCCCGATGAGGCTGAGCGGAAACAGTATATCGACGCGTGGAACGCCTATAAGGCCGAGGGCAAGAAAATCGTGAAGTTTGTGCCCGCTTCGGGTGCTGCCAGCCGTATGTTCAAGGATATGTTCGGATTCCTGAATGCCGACTACGACGTGCCCACCACCGACTTCGAGAAGAAATACTTCGACCACATCGAAGACTTCGCTTTCTTCGGTGCGCTGGACGAGAAGTGCCGCGAGCTGAACGGCAAGGGCGTGAAGGAACTGATGGGCGAGGGCAACTACAAGGCTGTGGTGGCTGCTATGCTCAACAAGGAGGGACTGAACTACGGACAGCTGCCTAAGGGCATGCTGCTCTTCCACAAGTATCCCGAAGGAGCCCGCACGCCCATGGAGGAACATCTGGTGGAGGGTGCGCTCTATGCTGCCAGCAACGGCGAGGCTAACGTGCACTTCACCGTGAGCCATGAGCACATCGAGTTCTTCGAGCAGAAGGTGGCTGAGAAGAAGGACATGTTTGCCCAGAAGTACGGCATCAAGTACAACATCTCGTTCTCGGAGCAGAAGCCCAGCACCGACACCGTGGCTGCCAATCCCGACAACACGCCGTTCCGCAACGAGGATGGTTCGCTGCTGTTCCGTCCCGGAGGCCATGGCGCACTCATTCAGAACCTGAACGACATCGACGCCGACGTCATCTTCATCAAGAATATCGACAACGTGGTGCCCGACCGCCTGAAGCAGGACACCGTGGACTACAAGCAGATTATTGCCGGTGTTCTCGTGACGCTCCAGAAGCAGGCTTTCGCTTATCTGAAGGCTCTCAACGAGGGTGAGTATAACCACGAGAAGCTGGAGGAGATCATCCGCTTCGTGCAGCGTGACCTCTGCTGCCGCAAGGCTGACATCAAGGAATTGGAGGATGCCGACCTCGTGATCTACCTGAAGGAGAAGCTGAACCGCCCGATGCGCGTCTGCGGCGTGGTGAAGAATGTGGGTGAGCCTGGCGGCGGCCCGTTCCTTACCTATAATCAGGACGGCACCGTGTCGCTCCAGATTCTGGAGAGCAGCCAGATCGACAAGAGCAACGAGGAATACATGAAGATGTTTACCGAGGGCACTCACTTCAATCCCGTTGACCTGGTGTGCGCCGTGAAGGACTACGAGGGCAAGGCGTTCGACCTGCCGAAGTTTGTGGACAAGACCACGGGCTTCATCTCTTCGAAGTCGAAGAACGGTAAGGAGCTGAAGGCACTTGAGCTGCCCGGTCTTTGGAACGGTGCGATGAGCAACTGGAACACCGTCTTCGTGGAGGTTCCCCTTTCTACTTTCAACCCCGTGAAGACCGTGAACGATCTGCTTCGCGAGCAGCATCAGTAATCATCAACGTTAACCCTAACCTTAACGAAGACGAAAACGAAGACGTTAGGTTGACGTTGACACAAATAATAAACCCCTCAGGATTGCTCTTGAGGGGTTTTGCTATTTTAGGGGAATTGTGTACTATGACAGGAAGCCCAGCAGGGCACCGGCAGCCACGGCGGAGCCGATCACACCGGCCACATTGGGACCCATGGCGTGCATGAGCAGGAAGTTGTGGCGGTCGTATTCGAGGCCGAGGTTGTTGGAGATACGGGCGGCCATCGGAACGGCGCTCACACCGGCATTACCAATGAGCGGATTGATCTTCTTGTCGCGGGGCAGGAAGATGTTCATCAGCTTCACGAAGCATACGCCACTCATAGTAGCCACGATGAAGGCACAGGCACCGATGGCGAAGATGAAGATGGTGTTCATCGTGAGGAATTCGGATGCCTGCGTGGAGCAACCCACGGTCAGACCGAGCAGCATCACCACAATATCGTTGAGCGCGCTACCGGCAGTCTTGGCCAGTCGGGTGGTCTTGCCCGACTCCTTCAGAAGGTTACCGAAGAAGAGCATTCCCAGCAAGGGAAGACCTGAGGGCACGATGAAGGTGGTGAGCAGCAGGCCGATGATGGGGAAGAGGATGCGCTCCGTCTGAGAGACGTGGCGCGGAGCCTTCATCTTGATGACGCGCTCCTTCTTGGTGGTGAGCAGGCGCATGAGGAACGGCTGGATGACGGGCACGAGGGCCATATAGCTGTAAGCACAAACGGCAATGGCACCCATCAGGTTGGGAGCGGTCTTGGATGACAGGAAGATGGCCGTAGGACCGTCGGCACCACCGATGATGGCGATACCAGCTGCCTGGTTGGGCTCGAAGCCGATGGCCAGGGCAAACATATATGCTCCGAAGATACCGAACTGTGCGGCAGCGCCGATCAATATCAGTTTAGGATTGGCGATGAGGGCCGAGAAGTCGGTCATCGCTCCGATGCCGAGGAAGACGAGTGGGGGATACCACCCTTGGCGCACGCCCTGGTAGAAGATGTTGAGCACGGAGTTGTCTTCGTAGAGTCCAATTTCAAGTCCGGCATCTGCGCGGAAGGGGATGTTGCCGAGAATGATGCCAAGTCCGATGGGCACCAGCAGCAGCGGCTCAAAGTCTTTCTTGATGGCAAGCCAGATGAAGAAGGCTCCCACGGCAATCATAATGAGGTTGGGTATCGTGGCATTGGAGAAGCCCGTGTACGTCAAGAACTCATTGAAATTGTTTATGAGGAATTCAGTAAATGACATTTTTTATCTTATTTACGATTCTACATTTTCTTTTTATCCGATGGTGACAAGCGTGGTGCCTTCCATCACAGAGTCGCCTTGCTTGACGAGGATGGATGTCACGGTGCCGTCGTTCTCAGCTTCGATATTGTTTTGCATCTTCATAGCTTCGAGGATGACAACGGTGTCGCCGGCACGTACTGCCTGCCCTACGCTTACCTTGATATCTGTGATGGTGCCTGGCAGCGGAGCCGTCACTTTGGCACCTGTTCCGGGAGTAGCTGCAGGAGCGGCAGCCGGAGCAGCAGTGGCAACAGGAGCTGCAGCCTGCTTCACGGGCTTCGGAGCTTCCACCTTCTTCACTTTGGGAGCGGCCTTGATGGGCTGCTTCATTTCTACTTCGAATGGAATACCATTCACGCTGACTTTGGCGATGTTGCCATCTACGTCTTCAATCTCTACTTCGTAGTCAACACCCTGTACTGTATATTCGTATTTCATTTTGTTGTTATTTTCAGGTAAAACTTCTGCTTTCAACTATAAACCGTTGTTCCACATCGAATGATGAGGCGTGATGGTGATGATGCCGCTTTCCACGTCGTGTACATCGTCCTGATACTGCTTCAGGGCCATGGCAATCACGGCCATGTAGATTTCGCGGTCGATGCCTTTCTTCTGCAGGCCATCTTTCAGAACCACGTTGGTCTTGTGGGCCACTTCTGCTGCAATCTCCGTAGTCTTTGCCACGGCTTTGACGGGCTGCACGCTGGCTGCCACTTCTGCTGCTTTCTTCAGGCCGCGCTGATGAACGATAATCATGCCGAACACGCGGAAGAAGACATAGAGTAGCGCCAGACAGAAGAACACGATACCCATCGAAAGAACGGTGATACCAAATCCGTGAGGGTCGTCGCGCTTCAGGCGGGCAATCTTGCTCTCGTTGATCTCGATAAAGTTACCGATACCCGGAGTGACGGCTTCAGCGGGCTTCACGTCCCATTGCTGGAATCCGTCCTTGATGCGGGCAAACGACTTGTCGGTAGCCAATGCCGGCACGCTCACGGAGTCGATAAGGTCGATGCCGTTGCCGTCGTAGAGGGCTACCCAGAGGGGGGCGCCGGATGTTACAGGGGCATTCAGATGACAGAATCCCTTGGCGGGATTGGAGTTGAGGAAGAGCACCAGATGCTCCCTAGCCGACATGGACGAGCGGTCGTCTCCGTTGGGGATAGGGCTCATCATGGCAATTCGCTGAGGTGCCGTGAGTGATTTGTCGAGCACCTTGCGGTCGGTTGTGATGAACATTCCCCTCACGTTGTAGGTGGAGAAGGAAGTGTTCACCAGTTCAATCCAGGGCAGATGGCTTCCAAACTCATCTTGTACGCTGGCTTGATTGTCGGTAAGAACCTCGTTGATCTTGATGTTCTTTGCACCCTGTGCGAACATCGTAGTGGAGGTCACCAACATCAAGGCTGCTAAAAGGATTTTTTTCATTATTGTTGATTGTATTATATAAATGTATTCGGATTTGGATTGTCTTCCCGTGTTTATCCGCAGAAGAACAGCACGATGATCTGTGCCGTCAGGATGCGGAGGAACATGGAGAGCGGATATACGGTGGAATAACCCACGGCAGGCGCCTCCTTCGAGCATACGGAGTTGGCGTAGGCCAATGCGGGGGGATCAGTATAGGTACCGGCCACCATACCCATGATGGTGAAATAATTGAATTTGAATTTCATGCGGGCAATGGAGCCTACTATAAGAATAGGTATAATGGTGATGAGGAAACCGGTGAGCACGTAGAGCAGTCCGTCGCCCTGTACCACGGTCTCCCAGAACCCGGCTCCAGCCTTGATTCCCACGGAGGCCAAGAAGAGCACGAGGCCTATCTCGCGGAGCATCATGTTGGCCGATGTCGTGGTGTAGGTCACCAGGTGAATCTTGTAGCCATAGCGTCCGATGAGGATGGCAATGATAAGCGGACCGCCGGCAATACCGAGCTTCATCGGAACGGGCATTCCGGGAATGGCGATGGGCAGCGAGCCGAAGATGATACCGATGATGATGCCCACGAAGATCGTGGCAATATTCGGTGCATCCAGACGGCGGATGGAGTTACCCATCATGTTGGCCACATTGTTGACGGCATCCTCAGGACCCACTACCATGATGCGGTCGCCCACCTGGAGTGGGAGAGAGGCAGAGGCGAAGATGTCCATGCCCTGACGGGTGACGCGGGTTACGTTGACGCCATGTACGCGCGAGAGGTGAAGCTGGCCGAGCGTCTTGCCGTTCATCGAAGGACGGGTGACGAGCACGCGCTTGCTCACCAAAGGCTGGTCCTGCTGCTGCCAGTCAACCTGAATCTGCGGACCGATAAAGGCGATGATGGCTTCAGCGTCGGCCTCGGCACATACCACATAGAGCTGGTCGCCGATGTGGAAGATGGTGTCGCGGTTAGGGATGCTCACGTGGCCTTCGTGGAGGATGCGCGAACAAACGAAGTCGCGGTTCAGGAAGCTGTGCACCTGCATCAGCGTCTTGCCTTCCAGATAGGCATTCGAAACCTGCACGTGCATCTTGTGGGGTTTCACGTTGGCATTCTCGCCTTCAAGTTTTTCCAGATCTTCCTCTTCTTTTTCCAAACGGACGCGGCAGATGTAGCGCACGGCAATCGTAGCACCGATAATACCGACTACACCCAACGGATAGGCGCAGGCATAACCCGAAGCAATCTGAGGTGCACCATTGGGGAACACCGACTGCAGGGCTTCGTTGGCGGCACCAAGACCAGGGGTGTTTGTCACGGCACCATAGAGCGTACCCACCATCATGGGCAGGTTGGTCGGGTCTGAAGTGTCAAAGAAGATGAAGTAGCAGGCAAACATCACCAGGATGTTCAGCAATATTCCCGTTGCTGCCAGTCCGTTCAGCTTGATGCCCGCCGTGCCGAAACTCTCAAAGAATCCGGGACCCACCTGCATACCAATCATAAAGACGAACAGAATCAGTCCGAAATCCTGGATGAAAGTCAGGATGGGCGTGGGAGCCGTGAAGCCGATGTGACCGGCCACGATACCTGCAAACAATACAAAGGTGACACCTAACGAGATGCCTCCAATCTTAATTTTACCTAAATACACACCGACGGCGATGACTATTGCATAGAGCAGCGCAATATGAGCCACCGAGTCAGTCGCTGTAAACAAATCTTTTAACCATTGAAACGTTTCCATAACAATTCTTTCGAAATTGGCTGCAAAATTACAAAATAATTGCTCAATTCTTGCATGTGTGTGCAATTAAAATTCCCTTTTTTACTTTTTTTAGTGTTATCCCTTTTTCTACAAGAGGAAGGGATTAGGCAAAGGCAATTTTTTTTTGTTGCATAAAGATAAAATAAATATTAAAATGTTCGTCAGTTCGGAAATAAGTTCTTACCTTTGTAGGCTAATAACGAGATATTACTTATATAATACAAAACAATTAAATCTATGGCAAACAAAGAAAAACTCTTCAGCGAGTTCCAGGCGCCTACCACTCAGGAGTGGCTGGACAAGATTGAAGTCGATTTGAAAGGAGCCGACTTCCAGAAACGACTCGTATGGAGAACCAACGAAGGGTTCAACGTGCAACCCTTCTATCGCAGGGAAGACCTTGCGAACCTGAAAACCCCCGATGCCTTGCCTGGCGAGTTCCCATTTGTACGTGGCAACAAGAAGGACTCCAACGAATGGTATGTTCGCCAGAACATCAAGGTGGATGATCCCGTGGAGGCTAACAAGAAAGCGCTTGACATTCTGAACAAGGGTGTTGACTCACTCGGTTTCCGCTTCGGAGGTGACATGGTGAGCGCTGAGTTCATCGAGACGCTGCTGAAGGACATCCGTCTTGACATTGTAGAGGTGAGCTACCGCACATGCCCGCGCCACGCTTTGGAGTTGGCAGAACTGCTGGTGAAGTACTTCGAGAAGATGGGCTACGATAAGGAGAAGATTGTGGGTGGCGTAGGCTTTGACCCCATCGACAAGATGCTCCAGAAGGGCAAGGACACTACGCCGATGCTGCAGGTGATGCCCAAGATCGTAGAGACCCTGAAGGACTATCCCAACCTGCGTTGCGTGATGGTTCATTCGGATACCCTCAACAATGCCGGTGCCTATATCGTTCAGGAATTGGGCTATGCACTCGCCTGGGGTAATGAATACCTGCAGGAGTTGGTTGATGCCGGTGTCGATGTGGATCTGGCAGCCAAGAGCATCAAGTTCTACATGGGTATCTCTGAGAACTATTTCATGGAGATTGCCAAGTTCCGCGCTGCCCGCCTGCTTTGGGCACAGATTGTGAAGCAATATGAGCCAAAGTGCGATTGTGCATGCAAGATGGTGATCAATGCTTCTACTTCTACATACAATCAGACTTTGTTCGACAGTTATGTCAACCTGCTGCGCTCGCAGACGGAGGCCATGAGTGCTGCCCTTGGTGGCGTTCACTCAATGGTGGTTACGCCGTTTGATGCTCCCTATGAGAAAGCTACAGACTTCTCTGAGCGTATCGCCCGCAACCAGCAGTTGCTGATTAAGGAAGAGAGCCATTTCGACCGTATCGTTGACCCGTCAGCCGGTTCTTATTATATCGAACACCTGACCGATGCCCTGGCACAGGAAGCTTGGAAGATTTTCCTCAAGATTGAGGATGAAGGCGGTTTCCTGGAGGCTGTGAAGAAAGGTATCGTACAGGATGACATCAACGCTACCAACGTGAAGCGTCATGGTGACGCCGCTAAGCGCAAGGAGTTCATTTTGGGTACCAACCAGTTCCCGAACTTCACCGAGAAGAGCGAAGGTAAGCGCGCAATGGGTGCCGCTGCCGGTTGCTGCCATGGTGGCAACTGCGAGACTCCTTTCAAGAAACTGGAGACCACTCGTTTGGCTGCCGACTTCGAAGACCTGCGTATCCATACCGAGGAGACGAAGGTTCCCACGGCCTTCATGCTGACTATTGGCAATCTGGCCATGCGTCAGGCCCGTGCCCAGTTCTCTTGCAACTTCCTGGCATGTGCAGGCTATAAGGTGGTTGACAACCTCGGATTCAAGACCGTCGAGGAAGGTGTGGATGCTGCTCTTGAGGCCAAGGCCGACATCGTAGTCATCTGCTCCAGCGATGACGAGTATGCTGAGTATGCCATCCCTGCCTTTAAGTATCTGGATGGCCGTGCCATGTTCGTGGTGGCTGGTGCACCTGCTTGCATGGACGACCTGAAGGCTGCCGGCATCGAGAACTTCATCCACGTGCGTTGCAACGTGCTCGAAACTTTGAAAGAATATAATCAGAAACTTGGTATCTAATGAATAGGAGGACTGAATGATGCGTAAACAATTTAAAGATATCGATATTTATGCAGGCATCCATGCTCAAGATGGTGCCAAGTGGGCTAAGGACAACGGAATCACCGAAAACTGGCATACGCCGGAACACATTGATGTACGTCCTGTCTATACCAAAGAAGATCTCGAAGGAATGGAACACCTCGACTTTACGGCTGGTATTCCTCCCTATCTTCGCGGCCCTTATTCTATGATGTATCCCTTCCGTCCGTGGACTATCCGTCAGTATGCCGGTTTCTCAACGGCTGAAGAGTCAAACGCTTTCTATCGCCGTAACCTGGCTTCCGGTCAGAAGGGTCTTTCCGTTGCATTCGACCTGCCCACTCACCGTGGTTACGACCCTGACAACGCCCGTGTGGTTGGTGATGTGGGTAAGGCTGGTGTGAGCATCTGCAACGAAGAGAACATGAAGGTGCTCTTCTCTGGCATCCCCTTGAACAAGATGTCTGTCTCGATGACCATGAATGGTGCCGTGCTGCCCATCCTGGCTTTCTATATCGTGGCTGGTCTGGAACAGGGTGCCAAACTCGAAGAGATGGCCGGAACCATTCAGAATGACATCCTGAAGGAGTTCATGGTGCGCAACACCTATATCTATCCTCCTGCATTCTCTATGAAGATCATTGCCGACATCTTTGAGTACACCTCGCAGAAGATGCCGAAGTTCAACTCCATCTCTATCTCCGGCTACCACATGCAGGAAGCAGGTGCTACGGCAGACATCGAGCTGGCCTACACGCTGGCCGACGGTATGGACTATCTGCGCACGGGCGTGAATGCCGGCATCAACGTAGATGCCTTCGCACCCCGCCTCTCGTTCTTCTGGGCTATCGGTATGAACCACTTCATGGAGATTGCCAAGATGCGTGCAGGTCGTCTGCTCTGGGCTAAGATTGTGAAGTCGTTTGGTGCCAAGAATCCTAAGTCATTGGCGCTGCGTACTCACTCTCAGACTTCAGGTTGGAGTCTTACCGAGCAAGATCCTTTCAACAACGTAGGTCGTACTTGTATCGAGGCTATGGCAGCCGTGCTGGGTCACACCCAGTCGCTCCATACCAATGCGCTCGACGAGGCTATCGCGTTGCCTACCGATTTCTCCGCACGTATCGCACGTAACACCCAGATCTATATCCAGAATGAGACTAAGGTCTGCAAGCAGATTGACCCGTGGGCAGGCTCCTACTATGTGGAGACGCTCACCAACGAGCTGGTGCATAAGGCTTGGGAGCACATCCAGGAGATTGAGAAACTGGGTGGTATGGCCAAGGCCATCGAGACCGGTATTCCCAAGATGCGTATCGAAGAGGCTGCTGCCCGCACGCAGGCCCGTATCGACTCAGGCGTGCAGACCATTGTGGGTACCAACAAGTACCGTCTGGAGCACGAAGATCCTATTGATATCCTTGAGGTTGATAACACCGCCGTGCGCAAGCAGCAGGAGGAGAGTCTAGCTCAGGTACGTTCCACTCGCGACGAGGCTGCCTGCCAGGCTGCCCTGAAGGCTATCACCGAGTGCGTGCGCGACTTCAAGGAAGGCCGCAAGTCGGAAAACAACCTCCTGGATCTGGCCGTCAAGGCTGCCCAGTTGCGTTGTACGCTCGGCGAAATCAGTGATGCCTGCGAAGAGATCGTGGGTCGTTATAAAGCAGTAATCAGAACCATTTCAGGCGTGTACAGTTCAGAAAGCAAGAACGATTCAGACTTTGAGAAAGCCTGTGCGTTGACAGAAGAGTTTGCCAAGAAGGAAGGTCGCCGTCCGCGTATCTTTGTTGCCAAGATGGGACAGGATGGTCACGACCGTGGTGCAAAGGTAGTGGCAACGGGTTATGCCGACTGCGGCTTCGACGTGGACATGGGACCGTTGTTCCAGACTCCCGCTGAGGCTGCTCGCGAGGCCGTGGAGAACGATGTCCACATCGTGGGTGCATCGTCGCTGGCTGCCGGTCATAAGACGCTTATCCCGCAGCTCATCGAGGAACTCCACAAACTGGGCCGCGACGACATCATGGTCATTGCCGGTGGTGTGATTCCCGCCCAGGACTACGACTTCCTCTACAAGGCTGGCGTAGCCGCCATCTTCGGTCCTGGCACCTCTGTAGCCAAGGCTGCCTGCGAGATGATGAACCTCTTGCTCGAGAAGTAATCTCAGTAAACCATAATGATTTCACCCTTCGCTTACGCCGTAATGAGCTGAGCGAAGGGTGTTTCTTTTGAGCAGAATTAGTGCATCGCATCTGCACACTTTGTGCACATCATCCGCACACTTTGTGCACATCATCCGCACACATTGTGCGCATCATCCGCACAAATAATGCACATTTGGAGTTTTTGTTCGTTTATAGGGGAGTGAATGGAGTTTTTATGAGTGTGTAGGGTGTGTAGGCAGTTTCTATAAACTTTATATTTTATATACGCGCGAGAACCTTATCTTGATGTATTAATATTATAAATGTTATGAAAACAGCCTACACACCCTACACACCTACACACTTTATTCCCTTTTTTACTTTTCATTTTCGCTGGGCATGGGCATCTTGGAAGATTATAAACCAATGGTTGCGCTTACAAAGAAAAAAGAGACAAGTATCGTTAATGATGCTTGTCTCCTTTGATATGTACTGTAAGAATGATTTATTTCTGTACAGGAATCTTTTCAACGCGGCGCTGATGGCGACCGCCCTCGAAGGGAACCGTGAAGAACTTGTCCATGATGGCACGGGCCGTGTTGTTGTCGATGAAACGACCGGGCATCACGAGCACGTTGGCATCGTTGTGCTGACGAATCAGCTGGCCAATCTCGGGATCCCAGCATACACCGGCGCGAACGCCCTGGTGCTTGTTGAGCGTCATGGAGATGCCCTGGCCACTGCCGCAGATGGCAATGCCGGGATAGACTTCACCGCTCTCGATACCCTCGGCCAAAGCATGGCCGTAGTCGGGATAGTCCACGGGGGCATCGCTCCATGTTCCATAGTCCTTAATGGGGTATCCTTTCTCTTCGAGATATTGCAGCACGAACTGCTTCAGGGGAAAACCAGCGTGATCGCTGGCTACTCCAACACATTTTACTTTCATATTTTTTTATTAAAAAATCACAGAGTTCACAGAGGAGACGGAGTACACAGAGATTTTATCCGTTGAGCCTGCGAGTGATTCCGTCAATCAGTCTTGGAACATTGAAGTTTATCAGAAGTCCAAGGTTTTTCTGAGTGAGCTTGAGGTAAGTCATTAACTGCTTTTCGTAAACAGGTATTATCCTGTCAACGGATTTCAGTTCAATTATTACCTCGTCTGCCACCAAAAGGTCAATCGTGAAATGTTTGTTCGTAAGACGACCTTTATAATATAGTGGCAAGTTGGCCTGACGCTTAACGCTTAATCCTCGCTGTTCTAATTCTTCTACAAGACAGACCTCATAGACTGATTCTAATAATCCGGGACCGAGATACTTGTGAACATCAATCGCTGCGCCAATGATTTGCTCGGAGATTTTGTTCAATTCGTTCAGTCGTTCCTCGCTTATCATTTCTTGCTCGTCTATGGTTTACAGAATCATTCTCTGTGCTCTCTGTCTTCTCAGTGAACTCTGTGGCATTGCTCTATGCGAGCAATGCCTTGACCTGATTATAAACATTCTCTCCGGTGTAGCCGAGTTTCTCGTCGAGCACCTTGTAGGGAGCAGAGAAACCGAAGCTCTCGAGACCCCAGACGCAACCGTCGGCACCTACGAGACCCTCGAGGGTGACGGGCAGACCGGCGGTCATGCCGAACTTCTTCTTGCCACATGGCAGCACGCTCTGCTGATACTCCTTCGACTGTGAGCGGAAGAGTCCCTCAGAAGGAACGCTCACCACGCGCACCTTGATGCCGTCGGCCTTCAGCAGTTTGGCACCAGCCTCAAGGGTAGAAACCTCAGAACCGCTTGCCAACAGGATTACGTCGTAGTCCTCGTCGCTGCCAGCCACTACGTAGGCACCCTTCTCGGCCTGGTTGTAGTCGTTGCCCTCGGGGAGCATCTCGATGTTCTGACGAGAGAGAATCAGAGCGGATGGGGTAGTGGTGTTCTCCATGGCCAGACGCCAGCAGACGGTGGTCTCCTCGGCATCTGCAGGACGGAGCACGAGCATAGAGTTCTTGCCGCTGTGGTTCTTCAGCTTCTCCATCAGACGGATCTGTGCTTCCTGCTCTACGGGCTCGTGGGTAGGACCATCCTCACCCACGCGGAATGCGTCGTGAGTCCAGATGAACTTCACGGGGAGTTCCATCAGGGCAGCCATACGCACGGCAGGTTTCATATAGTCGGAGAACACGAAGAAGGTTCCGCATGCGGGGATGACACCTCCGTGGAGAGCCATACCGATGCAGCAGCAAGCCATGGTGAGCTCAGCCACACCAGCCTGGAAGAAAGCGCCGCTGAAGTCGCCCTTCACGAAGGCGTGGGTCTTCTTCAGGAAGCCGTCGGTCTTGTCGGAGTTGGACAGGTCGGCAGAAGCGCAGATCATGTTGGGCACCTGCTCAGCGAGAACGCCGAGAACGGTGGCACTTGCACCACGTGTGGCAGCACCGGCTTTCTGTTCAACCTTGCTCCAGTCCACCTTGGGAGCCTCGCCCTTGAACCACTGCTCCATCTGGGCGGCAAGTTCAGGATTAGCCTTTGCCCATTCTGCCTTGGCGGCATAGCGCTCAGCGCAAATCTTCTTAAGCTCTTCGGCACGCTTGGCATACATATCCTGTACTTCGGGGAAGATCTGGAAGGGATTCTCAGGATCAGCACCGAGGTTCTTCATCGTCTGCACGAAGTTGTCGCCGCCGAGGGGAGCACCATGTGTAGCGCAGTTGGCCTCGTAGCTGGAACCGTCGGCCTTGCGGGCACCCTTACCCATGATGCAGGCACCGATGATCAGGCTTGGGCGGTTCTTTTCTGCCTGTGCGTTTTTGATGGCAGCGCGGATTTCGTCAACGTCGTTACCGTTGATCTTCTGAACGTACCATCCCCAAGACTCGTACTTCTTGGCGGTGTCTTCGTTCATCACGTCTTCCACCTTCGTAGAAAGCTGGATGGCGTTGGCATCGTAGAACATGATGAGGTTGCTCAGACCGAGCGTACCGGCAATACGGCCAGCACCCTGGGAAATCTCTTCCTCCACGCCACCGTCGGAAATGTAGGCATAGATGTTCTGATTCATCACCTCGCCGAAGCGGGCCTTCAGAAAGTTGGCTGCGATGGCAGCACCCACGGCATAGGCATGACCTTGTCCGAGCGGACCAGAAGTGTTCTCAATGCCACGGAGCAGGTTGTGCTCGGGGTGTCCGTGTGTGGGAGAACCCCACTGACGGAGCTGCTGGAGCTCTTCCAGACTATATTTGCCGATGAGGGCGAGCTGGGCATAGAGCATCGGGGCCATGTGGCCGGGATCGAGGAAGAAACGGTCGCGACCTTCCCAGTTGGGATTCTCGGGATCGTAAACGAGGAACTCACTGTAGAGGGTGTTGATGAAGTCAGCACCACCCATGGCACCACCTGGGTGGCCACTCTTGGCTTTTTCAACCATTGCAGCAGCAAGGATACGGATGTTATCCGCTGCGCGGTTCATAATCTTGTTGTCGTTCATATCTATTATTTAATATTTAAAACAATAATCGATTTAGCGGGAATCTTCACGGTGAGTACACCTTTCTTGGACAGCTTGGCATCCTTGAACTCAGCGGGAGCCACCTTGTTGGGATTCTGGAAGTCGTTGAAGTCGGCGGCATTCTTCGAAGTGAGGATGCGACCGCTGACCTTCTTGGCGTTGAAACCGTCGATGTTTACGCTGACGGTCTGTGCCTTGTCGAGGCTGACGTTGGTCAGGGCGAAGACGATGCTGCCATCCTGCGTCTTGGCGGCAGAGGCTGAGAGCATGGGGCAGGGGCGGTAGCCAGCGTCTTGGGCGCCTTCCTTCTCCTTGAAGTAGGCCTTGCTTACCTGCATGATCTCGGTTTCAAGGTCGATGGGGAGATAGGTGGCCTCCTGGAACGGGGTGTACATTTCGAACACGTGGTAGGTGGGTGTCAGCACCATGTGGCCTGTGCCTTCCTGGTCGGTGAGAATCATCGACTGCAGCACGTTCACCACCTGTGCGATGTTTGCCATCTTCACGCGGTCTGTGTATTTATGGAAAACGTTCAGCGAGAGAGCGGCCACGAAAGCATCGCGAAGGGCGTTCTGCTGATAGAGGTGTCCGGGAATGGTGCCGGGCTCTTCGTCCCACCATGTTCCCCACTCGTCAACGAGCAGTCCGATGCGTCCCTTGGGGTCTTTCTCGTCCATGATGGCCTTGTGCTTCTTGATTACTTCCTCAATCTCCAGACATTTGCCCAGCGCCCAGTAATACTGGTCGTTGTCGAAGTTGATGGCAGAGCCTTTCGAGCCGTTCCAGCCCGTGCAGGTGTAATAATGCAGACTGACGCCCTGCATGCGGTTGCCAATCTTTTCCATCAGCACTTTGGTCCAGTTGTAATCATAGTCGCTTGCGCCGGATGCAATGCGGTAGAGGCGGTTCTTGCCCTGGTCGCGCAGGTAGGTATTGAACTTGCGGTATTCGTCGGAATAGTATTCCGGCGTCATATTACCGCCGCAGCCCCAGGCCTCGTTGCCGATACCGAAGTATTTCACTTTCCATGCCTTCTCGCGACCGTTCTGGCGGCGCAGACGGGCCATGGGTGTGTCACCGTCGCTTGTCATATACTCCACCCACTGGGCCATTTCCTTCACCGTGCCTGAGCCTACGTTTCCGCTGATATAGGGTTCGCAGCCCAGCATCTCGCAGAGATTCAGGAACTCGTGGGTGCCGAAAGAGTTATCCTCGATGGTTCCGCCCCAGTTGTTGTTGCGCAGAGAGGGGCGCTTGTCTTTCGGGCCGATGCCGTCCATCCAGTGGTAATCGTCGGCAAAGCAGCCGCCGGGCCAGCGGAGCACGGGAATCTTCAGCGCCTTCAGGGCCTCGAACACGTCTTTGCGATAGCCGTTGATGTTGGGAATTTGAGAGTTCTCGCCCACCCAAAGTCCGCCGTAGATGCACGAACCGAGATGCTCGGAAAACTGTCCGTAGATCTCCTTGTTAATCTTTGCACCAGCCTGATCAGCATGAATGGTAACTTTAGCGGGCTCGGCAGCATTCGAGGGGAGCAGGAATGCGGCAAGCGCGAATGACATAATGAATAATTGCTTCATCTGATTGTATGTGTTATTAATTATAATACGGACAAACAAGGGGATTCCCCCTGCTTGTCCGGGTTATTTATTTCTTGGCTTCTACGGCAGCCTGCTCGATGGCCAGACCTGCCTTGTAGTTCTCGATGTAGGCATTGAAGCCGGCCACGTCTTCAGCCGTGGGAGCAATCTCCACACCGGCATCACCGGCAAACACCTTCTCTTCGAGCCAGTCGGCCAGGTTCTGCTGCTTGTCGTTGTTCACCACGTAGGATGCAAGCAGGGCGATCCCCCAGGCACCGCCTTCTCCGGCAGTTTCCATCACGGAGATGGGCGAGTTGAGTGCAGCGGCAAGCATGCGCTGGCCCACGCCCTTGGTCTTGAAGTAACCTCCGTGACCCGTGATGCGGTCCACCTTCACGTTCTCTTCCTTCAGCAGGATGTCGTTGCCAAGCTTGAGCACGCCGATGGCTCCGTAGAGCTGGGTGCGCATGAAGTTGGCCAGCGTGAACTTGTCGTTGGCAGAGCGCACGAAGAGGGGACGTCCGTCGGAGAGTCCGGCAACGGGTTCGCCCGACACGTAGTTGTAGGCCATCAGTCCGCCGCAGTCGGCTTGTCCTTCGAGTGCCTTGTTGAAGAGACGGGTATAAATCTCGTTCATGTCAACGGGGAAGCCCATCATTTCCTGGTATTCCTTGAAGATGTTCACCCAGGCGTTGATGTCGCTGGTGCAGTTGTTGCAATGCACCATAGCCACGAGCGAACCGTCGGGGGTGGTCACGATGTCGATGGGCTCGTAAGGCTTGGAGAGGTCTTTCTCGAGCACAATCATCGAGAACGAACTGGTTCCGGCACTGACATTACCCGTGCGCTGCTTCACGGCATTGGTGGCGGCCATGCCTGTGCCTGCATCGCCCTCTGGCGGACAGAAGGGGATGCCAGCCTTCAGATGGCCGGAGATGTCGAGCTTCTTGGCACCTTCCTGTGTGAGGAAACCGGCGTTCTTGCCTGCCACGAGCACCTTGGGGAAGATGTCCATCAGCGTCCAGCCGTAACCCTTGGGGGCGATGAGCGCGTTGAACTTCTCCACCATCGAGGCGTTGTAGTCCTTCGTCTCGGGATCGATGGGCATCATGCCCGAAGCATCACCTACGCCAAGCACTTTCTGCCCCGTGAGCTGCCAGTGGATATAACCGGCGAGCGTGGTCTGGAACTTGATGTCGGCCACATGCTCCTCGTTGTCGAGAATGCACTGGTAGAGGTGTGAGATGCTCCAGCGGAGCGGGATGTTGTAGTTGAAGAGCTTGGAGAGTTCGGCGGCAGCCTTTCCGGTGTTGGTGTTGCGCCATGTGCGGAAGGGCACCAGTATTTCGTTCTTCTCGTTGAAGGCCATGTAGCCGTGCATCATGGCAGAGATACCGATGCCGGCCAGAATCTCGAGTTCCGTGTCGTATTGCTTCATCACGTCCTTACGCAGATCGGCATAGCAGTCCTGCAGTCCATACCAGATGGCCTCGGTGCTATAAGTCCAGAGTCCGTCAACCAGCTGGTTCTCCCAGGTGTGGCTGCCCTGTGCGATGGGCTTGTTTTCCTGATCTATGAGGACGGCCTTGATACGGGTAGAGCCAAACTCGATACCGAGAATGGCTTTACCCTGTTGGATGGTTTCTTTTGCTGTCATAATAATTCCTATTATGCACAGATGGCACAGAGGTGGCAGAGGTCACAGTGGATATTTCCTTCGGGAATTATTTGAGGCATATTAACTCTGTGTGCTCTGCTGTCTCCGTGTGCTCTGTGAATTAATTACTTTAAAGCCTTGTTAAGCATGTGATACACTTCGTTGTTGCGGAGTGTCTGCTTGAAGTCGTAGGTATTGGTGTCCTTGTTGATCTTGACATACTCGATGCCGAGGATTTCGGCAAAGTCTTCCCAATACTCCTCGGTGATGTCGTAAGAGAATGCGCTGTGGTGAGTACCACCGGCCAGAATCCATGCACCGGCACCAATCTCGAATGTGGGCTGCGGCACCCAGAGAGCACTGGCCACGGGGAGGTTTGGCATGGGCTTGGGCTCGATGCACTCCACTTCCTGAGAAATCAGACGGAAGCGGTTGCCGAGGTCAACCACGGTAGCCTTGATGCCGCGTCCCACCTTGGAAGTGAATACGAGGCGGGCAGTCTGCTGCTTGCGGATACCGATGCCGAGGAAGTGAACCTCCAGCTTGGGCTTGTCGACAGCAATCAGCGGGCAAACTTCGAGCATGTGGCTCTGCAGGCAAGAACTGCGGTCGCCGGCGAAGTTGAGGGTGTAGTCCTCCAGGAACGAGCAACCTGTGGGCAGGCCCTGCGACATTACCCAGAGCGTGCGATAGAGGCAGGCAGTCTTCCAGTCGCCTTCGGCACCGAAGCCAATGCCTTCGGCCATCAGGCGCTGAGAGGCAAGACCGGGAATCTGGTCGAAACCAACGAAGTTCGGATCATCGATGTCGGCATCGCCGAGGTCGTCGAAGTTGGTGGTGAATGCGGTAGCACCCTCGTCCTTCAAGACGCGGCGGAGGGCAATCTCAGCCTTGGCAGCGCTCTTCACCTTCTTCCAATATTCTTCCTCGCCGCTCTCGTCAATCTTGATGGTGTATTCCTTCTTGTACTCCTCCACGAGGGCGTCAGCCTCGGCGTCGGTCACCTTCTTGAAGTAGTCCATCAGCGAACTTACGGGGTAGTAGTCAACATGGTAGCCCAGACGCTGCTCGAACTCTACGCGGTCGCCGTCGGTCACGGCCACGTTGTTCATGTTCATACCGAACATCAGGCAGCGCACGTTGCGGCTGTCGGCCACACCAACGGCCACGCGAGCCCAGACGGCAATCTTCTTCTGAGCCTCTTCGTTCTTCCAGTAGCCGCAAACCACCTTGCGGGGAACGCGCATACGGGTGCAGATATGTCCGAACTCGATGTCGCCGTGGGCACTCTGGTTCAGGTTCATGAAGTCCATGTCCATGGTGTCCCAGGGGATTTCGGCGTTATACTGGGTATGGAAGTGGAGCAGGGGCTTCTGCAAATCCTGCAGACCCTTAATCCACATCTTTGCGGGCGAGAAGGTGTGCATCCACGTGATGATACCCACACACTTCTCGTCGTTGTTGGCAGCCTTCATCACGGCTTCCACTTCCTTCGAGCTGTTGGCTGTTCCTTTATAGACCACCTTTACGGGAATGTTTCCGCTATTGTTCAGTCCGTCCACCATTTCCTTGGAGTGAGCGTCAACCTGTACCACGGCGTCACCTCCATAGAGCAACTGTGCACCAGTCACCCACCAAATCTCATAGTTATCAAATGCTTTCATAATTGTTTTTATTTGTTTGTAAATGATTTGTTTTTATTTGTTAGCCGTCCATCGCTGGATGTCCGGATGGTGTTGTGCAATGGGCCTGCACAAACTGTGCAACCTATCTGCACAACTTGTGCAAGGCATCTGCACAAACTGTGCACGGCCATTGCACAAGCCTTTCTATTTATTTCTTCTTCTGTCCGTAGTAAGCGTTAGGGCCGTGCTTGCGGCTGAAATGCTTCTCCACGAGGAGCGGGTTCATCGTGGTCCCGGGATTCACGCAGAACGACACGAAGGCCATCTTGGCCACCTGCTCGGTCACTACGGCGTGATAGACAGCCTGGTCGGCATCCTTGCCCCAAGAGAAAGGACCGTGGTTTTTCACCAGCACGGCTGGCGTGTGGACGGGATTGATGTTGTCGCGACGGAAACGGTCAACGATTACCACGCCCGTGTTCTTCTCGTATTCGGGCATCTGCTCGGCCGTCATATCGTCGGTGCAGGGGATGCAGTCGTGGAAATAGTCGGCGTGTGTGGTTCCGATGTTAGGAATGTCCTTGCCGGCCTGAGCCCATGCAGTGGCGTAGGTGGAGTGGGTATGCACCACGCCGCCAATCTCTGGGAACTCCTTATATAATATAAGGTGTGTGGGCGTGTCGCTCGATGGGTTCAAGTCGCCATCCACTACTTTGCCCGTCTCGAGGTCAACCACCACCATGTCGGAGGCTTTCATCTTATCGTATTCCACGCCGGAAGGCTTGATCACGACCAGTCCCTTTTCGCGGTCGATGGCCGACACGTTACCCCATGTGAAAATTACCAGGTTGTGCTTCACCAGGTCAAGGTTAGCACGAAACACTTTTTCTTTCAGTTCTTCAAGCATATTGCTGTTTTTTAAATTGAGTTTTTAAGTTATTTATAATTTGAAACTGGGGTCTTCTGCATATAACCGTTTGTTGAAACGGTAGAGTGCAGCCCCACGTTTGCTGGTGAGTTTGTCGATAAGCTCGGTCTTCTCAATGAAGTCGATGCTCTTGATACGCTTGCGGAAGTTACGCTTGTCTATTTCTTCGCCAAGGACGGCTTCATAGACGTGCTGCAGCTGCGTAAGTGTAAATAGGTCTGGCAACAGATTGAAACTTAGCGGCTCTGTGTTGATACGGCGGCGCAAAAGTGTGATGGCGCGCTTCACCATATCGTTGTGGTCGGAATAGAGCAGGGGCATCTTGTTGATTTCAACCCATTGCACATCGTGTTCTTCCAACAAGTTGATGTCGTAGTCCTTTACATTGATAAGTGCACAATAGGCTACCGAGATTACACGCTCACCTGGGTCACGATCTATGGCGCCAAAGGTGTGAACCTGCTTCATATAGAGGTTCTTCAGGCCTGTGAGTTCAAAGAGCACCCGTCTGGCGGCTTCATCGACGCTTTCCTTAGCGCCGACGAAACCTCCATAGAGTGACCATTCTCCACGTCCTGGATCCATTTGACGTTTGCCAATAAGCAGTTTCAGCTTATTGTCTTCAAAACCAAAGACGATAATATCAACTGAGACAAACGCCTTTTGTACTCCAGAATAGAATTCTGTCATTTTCGGTCGGATAAATAATGGTTACCAAAGAATTGCATAGAGCAGGAAGGTGATGGCAGCAATACCGATGGTTCCGTAGGTATAGCCGCGGGTCGTGCTGAACAGGTTCAGGTTGATGGGCAGAGCCTTGGCATCCTGCACCTTGTCCTTGGCGTTGCTCCAGAGCCATACGGCGTTGCATCCCACAAGCACACCGAAGAAGATGAAGGCCTGGAAACCGATGTCGTTCAGGTAGTCGATGAAGTTGTTGTCGGGATCTTTCACGGCGTGAGTAGAACCGATGCCAACCACGATGAAGGCTACCACGATGAACAGAATGCCGAGGCAGCCGAGCACCTTGGCCCAGAGCATCATCTTCTGCTGGTCAGCCTGAGTGGGCTGTTCCACGCTGACGTACTTCTTGTCGAGATAACTCACGAGGATGAAGAACGAAACGAGGATGATGAAGATGTAGCCGGCACGGAACTGGAAGGCTACGTCGGGGAAGGCCACCTTGAAGATCACACCCATCGGAATGGTCAGAATGGCAGTCCAGACGGCAGCCGTAGAGCTGGCGCGCTTCCAGAGCAGACCGAGACCAAACACGGTGATGATGCCCGGATAGATGAAGCCGGAATATTCCTGGATATACTGGAAGGCCTGGTCGAGACCGCCAAGCAGAGGCTTCACGGCCACGAGGGCGATAACCAGTGCCGAAACGGCCACGATACGGCCGGTGTTCACCAGCTGCTTGTCGTTGGCGTTCTTGTTGATGTACTTCTTGTAGATGTCCATCGTGAAGAGGGTAGAAGTAGAGTTGAACATCGAAGCCAGCGAAGAAATGATGGCTGCGGTGAGAGCGGCGAAGCTCAGACCCTTGATGCCGGTCGGCGTGAAGTTGCGGATGAGCCAGGGATAGGCATCGTCAGCCACGTTGATGTTACCGGCCAGATTCATGCTTGCGAACTTGGAGGGGTCCTGCATGATGTAGTAAGCGCAGATACCGGGAAGCACCACGATGAACGGAATCAAGATCTTCAGGAATCCGGCGAAGATAAGACCCTTCTTGGCCTCGTCGACATTCTTGGCAGCCAGACCCTTCTGGATGATGTACTGGTTGAATCCCCAGTAGCCTAAGTTGGTCAGCCATACACCGCCTACAACGGCAGCAATACCGGGCACGTTGGCAAAGGCTGAGGCATTATGGCTCTCCTGGATAACCAGATGGAAGTGCACGTCCTGAGCATGTGCGCCTGTGGTCATGTCGTGATAGACCTGGCCTAAAGCACCAAAGGCGTCTGTTCCCATAATGCCACCCATTTCCTTCAGAGCCACGTAAGCCGTGATAAGACCACCGCCCACGAGGAAGGTAACCTGCATCACGTCGGTCCATGCCACGGAAGCCAGACCTCCATAGATGGAGTAGACACCAGCCACGATGAACAGGCCGAGGATGATGAGCATGCGGATGCTGATTTCGAAACCGAAGATGCTGACAGCCAGTCCCTGCAGACCGAGAATCTGCTCAATGGCCAGAGCACCGAGCCAGGCCACGGAGGTGAGGTTCACGAATACATAGAGGAACAGCCACAGGATGGAGAATGCCAGACCCACACCATCGTTATAACGCTCGCGAAGGAACTGCGGGATGGTGAAGATCTTGCGGTCGAGCATCACGGGAAGCAGGAATTTACCGATGACAACGAGCGTAATGGCGGCCATCACCTCGTATGCGGCAATGGCAATACCGTCGCGGAAACCAGTTCCGGACATACCGATGAACTGCTCGGCAGAAATGTTGGCTGCAATCAGTGAGGCACCCACGGCCCACCAGGTCAGTGTGTTTCCGGCCAGGAAGTAATCGTTGGCACTCTTTTCCTTACCGTCCTTATTGCGGCTGAGGAAGAGTCCCAGGCTGACCAGAAGAATCAGGTAACAAACGAGAATGACGAAGTCGATGTTTTTAAAACCAGACGACGCTAATGCTTCTGAAATACTGTTCATTTTGCGATTATAGATAGATGATTAGACGTTTATTTTACGACTCCAAACTTGAAGATACAATGTGAGTAATACTTCTGGCCAGGCTCCAGATAGGGTGAGGGCCAGTTCTTCTTGTTGGGAGAGTCAGGATATTTCTGAGTTTCCAGGCAGATACCGGCATGCTTCTGATAGACGATGCCTTTCTTTCCTTTGAGTGTGCCGTCAAGGAAGTTTCCTGAATATACCTGAATACCCGGTTCGTTGGTATAAACCTCAAGGCGAATACCGGTTGAAGGACAATAGAGGCTGGCTGCCAGCTGCTTGTCGTTACCCTTGCCGTTACTATAGGATGCCAGGCACCAGTTGTGGTCGAAACCATTGGCGTTCTTGATAGGCTTATAGTCGAAGTTGTTCACGTTCTTGCCCACGGGGATAGGCTCCATGAAGTCCATAGGAGTTCCTTTCACCCAAGCGGTGTCGCCAGTGGTCATATAAGTGTCGTCGGTCGGAGTATAGACGTAGGAGTTCACATAGAGCACGTGGTCCTCAATATTTTTGTTGGCATCGCCGCTCAGGTTGAAGTAGCTGTGATTGGTCATGTTGATGACGGTCTTGGCATCGGTAGTGGCGCTATAGCCGATGTCAATGCTGTTGTCGTCCTTCAGCTGATAGGTCACAACGGCGGTCACGTTTCCAGGGAAGTTGTTGTCGCCGTCAGGACTCTTCATGGTCAGTTGGAGAGTGCGCTCGTCTGGCTGCTGGGCCTCATACACCTGATACTGCCAGCCTGTAGGACCTCCATGGAGGCAATGGCCAAAGTTGTTCTGGGGCAATTGGATTTCCTTGCCGTCAATGTTGATCTTACCGTTTTTGATGCGGTTTGCGTAGCGGCCAATGGCAGCACCGAAATCGGAAGGGGAGTTCTCGATGTCGGCATACTGCTTGATGTTGTCAAAACCAAGTACTACGTCCTGAGGCTTGTTGTCCTTGTCGGGCACCATGATGGAAACAATACGACCACCGAAGTTGGTGATGCACACTTCCATACCGTTGGCATTCTTCAGTGTGTAGAGTGCCACGGGTTTTTCATTGATCACTGTGTCGAAGGCAGCAGGATTGAGTCCTGATGCGGTCAACTTCGGCTCATTAGAGCATGAAGAGAACAGAATGGCTGCCATTCCGGCTCCTAAAAGAATACTTTTAAAGTGCTTCATGTTTGTTGATAGTTTGTAATAGCATTTAATTGGGTGTAAAATTACTACTTTTCTCATTAAGTTGTACTTTTGATACTATGTTTTTAAACATAAAATGCTATTCTTGGTGTATTTTTGACACTTTTTAAACAAAAAAGAAGGAACGGAAGTTGTTTTTCCGTTCCTTCGTGTCTTTACTTGTGATACTTTCGTATCGTTTGTTATTGCTTATTAGTCTGAGATCTTCCTTGATCCATCGCCAATGACAACATTGTAAACCTTGGGCTCCTTGCCATACTTGGCTGCGTATTTCTCCTTGGCTGTCTTGATGAAGCTGTCATAGAGTTCGTCCTTGACGAGGTTGATGGTGCAACCACCAAAGCCACCACCCATGATTCGGCTGCCAGTAACGCCGCATTCCTTGGCGATGTCATTCAGGAAATCAAGTTCCTCGCAGCTCACCTCGTAGTCCTTGGAAAGACCTTCGTGAGTCTCATACATCTTCTTTCCAACAGTCTCGTAGTCGCCCTTTTCAAGAGCATCGCAAACGGCCAGCACACGGTCTTTCTCACCGAGCACAAACTTGGCGCGGATGTAGTCTTCATGCCCAACTTCGTCCTTGACTTCCTCAAGCTGTTCCCAAGTGCAGTCGCGGAGAGTCTCAAACTTTCCTTCCGGATGCTTTGCTGCGATATGCTTCACTACGTTCTCGCATGAGTTACGGCGGTCGTTATAGGGTGAACCTGCTAATTCGTGCTTCACGCAAGAGTTGAGCAATACAAGTTTATATCCTTGAGGATCAAATGGATAGTATTCAAACTCACGGCTGCGGCAATCCAAGCGCATCAGTTTTCCTGCCTGTCCGAAGACACTTGCAAACTGGTCCATGATACCGCAGTTCACACCACAGTAGTTATGCTCTGTAGCCTGTCCGGCGAGCACGATGTCCCACTTGGAAACCTTGTTCTCGCCGAAGAGATCGTTCAATCCGCATGCGAAGCAGCTTTCCATGGCTGCCGACGAAGACATTCCTGCTCCAAGGGGAACATCACCGGCAAAAGCAATGTTGTAACCCTTCACAGGGACGCCCAATTTCTGCATCTCCTTGGAGATACCGTAGATATAGCGTGCCCAGCTTGCACGTGGTCCGTTGGGATCGCTCAACTTAAAATCTACACGGTCTTTCAGGTCAATGGCATAGGCCATAATCGTATCTTCAGTTCCATTGGGACGCATTTCAGCCATGATGCCGCAATCTACTGCTCCTGGGAATACAAAGCCTCCATTGTAGTCGGTGTGCTCACCAATGAGGTTGATACGTCCGGGAGAGTGGTAAATCTTACCTGTCTTACCATCGAAATGCTTGATAAATCTGCTTCTAACGAATTCAATATCCATAGTAATATGATTTGTTTTATAGTTAATACTCAATTTATTTCTGAACGCCGAACTTGTAAATGGTCTTTTGGGTGTATTGCTCGCCAGGATTCAGCACCACGCTGGGGAAGTATGGACGGTTGGGAGAATCGGGGAAGTGCTGACATTCGAAGCAGATAGCCGAACGGCGTGGGAAGGTGGCTCCGTGCTGTCCTTTGTAGCCCGTAGCCCAGTTGTCTGAATAGACCTGCATTCCAGGTTCCGTTGTATATACTTCAAGCGTGCGTCCGCTATTGGGCTCCACCAGACGTGCGGCAAAAGTCATTTCGCCTACTTCATGCTTGTTGAGTACGAAGCAGTGGTCATAGCCGGCACCATTCTTGATCTGTTCGTTGTCGGCATCAATATCCTGACCTACAGTCTTCTGGGTGCGGAAATCGAATGGTGTTCCGGCCACCTTCAGAATCTCACCAGTAGGAATGGATGTCTCGTCAATGGGAAGATAGAAATCGGCATTGATTTCAAGCAGTTGGTCGTTGATGGCTGGAGTAGGATCTGCAATACCCTGAATGGAGAAGAAGGCGTGATGTGTGAGGTTTACTATGGTCTTCTTGTTGGTCGTTGCCTGGTATTTGATCACGAGTTCGTTGTCGTCGGTGAATGTGTAGGCCACCCAGACTGTCATTTCTCCCGTGAAGTTTTCCTCCAGATAAGAACTTGTGTATTTCAGTACGATGGCGTGGTCGCTCACTTGGTTTGCATCCCATACGCGTGCATGGAAACCTGTAGGACCTCCATGAAGGGCATTGGGACCATTGTTGATGGCCAGCTGATATTCCTTGCCGTTCAATTGGAACTTGCCTTCTTTAATACGGTTGCCGAAGCGTCCAATCAGCGTAGAAAGATAAGGCTCTGGGGAATTGATGACCTCCTGGATGTTGTCGTGTCCTTGGATCACATTAGCTACGTTGCCGTCTTTGTCGGGAACCATGATGGCAACAATGGCGCCACCGTAGTTTGTCACGGCTACTTCATAGCCTGCGCTGTTCTTCAGAATGTATAAATCAGTATTTTTCCCGTTAATAGTTGTCTGAAAATCTTCTCTTTTCAGACCACAGAGGCTTGGTGTTTCAGTTGTGCTCATAATATCAAAGTTTTTAGTTGTTAGAACTTGTTAGGTGCAAAACTACCTAAAAATTTTGTGATAGCCAAAAGAAACGCGTGTAAAATGTAAAATGAAAAGTTAAAAATTAAAAATTCAGTTTTTCCAACAAGTCCGATACGATGTAACTGCTGCCACCCACAAACACGAAATCATCCTTGCCGGCATCCTTTAGAGCTTGCTTGTAGGCAGCTTCCACATTATTATATATAGTTCCCTTCAGGTGGTGCTGATTGCCACAAAGGGCCACTTTTTCAGCCGGAATGGCTCTTTTTGTGCTGGCTTGTGTCCAGTAGTACACGGCATTCCTAGGAAGCATTTCCATTACGGTGTTAATATCTTTGTCGTCAACCATACCGAAAACGATACGCAACAGTCGGCAAGGTTGTTCGGCAATCTGACGGCTAAGATATTCCCATCCGCCTACATTGTGACCAGTGTCGCAAATGACGAGCGGTTGTTTCTGAAGTGTTTGCCAGCGGCCCATCAGCCCTGTTGATTCGCACACGTTCTCCAATCCTTTGCGGATGGCATTCTGAGGAATCTGCAAAATCTCGGCCGCTTGCAGAATAGTGTGAAGATTCTTCTGCTGATAAATACCTTTCAGTTCGAAGTGAGGGAGAAGTTCCTTCGAGAGCCTTGAGATTTGATTGGAGCACAAGCCCTCCTCGGCAAAATAAATGGGAGCCTTCTTCTCAGCGGCTATTCTTTCGAAAACGGGTTTGGTCTCCGATGTGGTTTCACCGATTACTACGGGAATGCCTTCTTTGATGATACCAGCTTTCTCGGTGGCAATCTTTGCAAGGGTGTCACCTAGGAACTGAGTGTGGTCGAATGAGATATTCGTGATGACGGATACTTCGGGCGTAATGATGTTCGTACAATCCAGACGGCCGCCGAGCCCTACTTCAATGACGGCAATATCAACCTTTTGTTCGGCAAAATATTTGAATGCCAAAGCGGTGGTCAGTTCAAAGAAGGATGGGGAAAGGGGCTCGAAGAATGCACGTTCATTCTTTACGAAGTCTATTACGTATTTCTGACTGATACACTTTCCGTTAACTCGAATTCGTTCACGAAAATCTACAAGGTGCGGAGAGGTGTAGAGGCCGACCTTCAACCCCGTTTCCTGAAGCATTGCAGCCAGCGTATGGGAGCAAGAACCCTTACCATTGGTACCTGCTACATGGATGGTCTTGAACTTACGGTGGGGATGACCGAAATGCTCATCCAGCGCCAGCGTGTTGCTCAGACCTTCCTTGTATCCAGCAGCACCGACTTTCTGAAAGCTCGGTACTACGTTGAACAGGTACTTGACGGTTTCCTTGTAGTTCATACCAAAGAGCAGAAACTTTTATGAGAAATAATTGCGGAATCTTTCGAAGATGCTCTTGCGTGTCATATTGTCACCCTTGAAATTGTCGCTTTGTTGCATCTTTTCAAGCATTTCCTTTTCTTCGCGGCTAAGTGTCTTGGGCACGTAAACACTGATGTTTACCACCAAGTCGCCCATACCTCCGCCATAGCCTTTGACGGCGGGAATGCCCTTTCCGCGCAAACGTAGTGTCTTGCCAGGCTGAGTGCCAGGTTCTATCTTGATTTTCACCTTTTGGCCGTCGATAGTTGGGATGTCCACTTGTCCGCCCAGCGCCGCCGTCGGGAAGTCGAGTAGCAGGTTGTAGATCACGTCCTGACCGTCACGAACGAAGGTGTCATTCTTTTCTTCCTCGATATATACCTGGATATTGCCGTTTATTCCATTGTGCTTACCGGCATTACCTTTTCCGGGCACGTTGACCACCATACCTTCGGCAACACCTGCAGGTATGTTGATTTCCACAACTTCCTCGCCTTTGACGACACCCTCGCCGTTACACTCCTGGCACTTGTTCTTGATGATGGTGCCTTCACCGTGACAGTTAGGGCAAATGCTTTGGCTTTGCATCATGCCGAAAAGGCTCTGCGTGGTGCGTATTACATAGCCTTGGCCGTGGCAGGTTGGACATGTTTCCGTTCCGCTTCCACCTTCTGCACCCGTACCATGACAATGCGTGCAGGTCACGTCCTTACGAACCTTGAACTTCTTGGTGCAACCCGTGGCTACCTCTTGAAGTGAAAGGCGTACCTTCAGACGCAGGTCACTTCCTCTGTGCTGCTGGCGCTGAGCACCGCCACCGAATCCGCTAAACCCACCGAATCCGCCGCGGCCACCGAATACATCGCCAAACATGGAGAAAATGTCGTCCATTGAGAATGAGCCACCTCCGAATCCTCCGAATCCGCCCATCTTGGCTCCATCGAAGCCAAATTGGTCATAACTTTCACGTTTCTTCGGATCGTGGAGTACGTCGTAAGCTTCAGCAGCCTCCTTGAATTTCTCTTCGGCTTCTTTCTGCTCAGCTTCCGATTTTCCTTGTTGACGGTCGGGATGGTATTTGATGGCTATCCTTCGGTAGGCCTTCTTAATTTCATCTTCTGAGGCTTTCTTGTCAACGCCAAGTACCTCGTAGTAATCACGCTTTTGCGCCATTGTTGTTTTTTGCTCTTAATTAACTTCGTAGTTCTGAAATTCCTGATTCTTATTGGCCGACTGCCACTTTGGCGTGACGGATTACTTTGTCGTTCAGTGTGTAGCCTGTCAGCACACAGTCGATGACCTTACCTTTCTTGTCGTCACCCATACCCGGAACCATGGCGATGGCCTCATGCATATCTACGTCGAAATCCTTGTCGGTGGTGTCGATGGCTTTCACATTAAGGCCTTCCAGCACCTTGATAAACTTCTGGTAGATGAGTTCCATGCCTTCGCGCAGCACCTCGGGATCGTCTGTCTTCTTGCCTTCGGCAATGGCACGTTCCATATCGTCGAGCACAGGCAGCACGGCTACCACAGTCTTTTCGGCACCATTGAGCAACAGTTCGGCTTTCTCCTTGATGGTGCGCTTGCGGTAGTTGTCAAATTCGGCAGCCTTATAGAGCATCTGCTCCTTCAAGTGAGCAATCTCTTCCTGAGCGGCCTCCAGCGGGTCTTTCTCCTCTGCTTCTGCCACTTCTTCAGCCTGCGCGTTCTCTATGTTCTCGCTGGTCTTTTCTTCATTCACTATAGTTTCTTCAGAGGCTTCAGCGTTCTGCTTTACCTCTTCTTCTCCTTCGATGTTGATTTTCTTTTCGTCCATAATCTTTTTGCGTTTTTTGTTTCTGAACAGTTCATAACAAATTCCGTGCCAAAACTCAGAAATCTAAACTCTAAACTCTAAATACATCACGAGTACATCATCGCTTTCTGCTCTTTGATCTGTGCATCGTAGATGTAATCATCGTAGGTCATCAGTTTATCGATGGTTCCCTTCGGCGTGAGTTCGATGATGCGGTCGGCCACGGTATTGATGAATTCATGGTCGTGAGAGGCAAAAAGAATATTGCCTTTGAATTGAATGAGGTTGTTATTGAAAGCCTGAATAGACTCAAGGTCGAGGTGGTTCGTGGGAGTGTCCAGAATCAGACAGTTCGCGTTTTTCAGCTGCATACGTGCAATCATACAACGCATCTTCTCACCTCCCGAGAGCACATTCACCTTCTTTTCCACTTCTTCCTGTTTGAAGAGCATGCGGCCCAGATAGCCTTTCATTGTCACCTCGTTGCCAGCACCGTATTGCGAAAGCCAGTCCACAAGGTTCAGGTCGCTCTTGAAGAACTCGGTATTGTCGAGTGGGAGATAGGCTGTTGTGATGGTCACGCCCCACTTGAAGGTGCCGGCATCGGCCTCGCGGTTGCCGTTGATGATTTCAAACAGGGCCGTCATAGCCTTGGGATTATGAGAGAGGAAGACGGTCTTCTGGCCTTTCTCGATATTGAATGACACGTTGTCGAAGAGAACCGTTCCGTCGGTGTCAACAGCCTTCAGGCCTTCCACCTCCAGAATCTGGTTGCCCGGCTCACGCTCCATCTGGAAAATAATGCCAGGATATTTGCGGCTTGAGGGGCGAATTTCCTCCACGTTCAGCTTGTCGAGCATCTTCTTGCGCGATGTGGTCTGCTTCGACTTTGCCACGTTGGCAGAGAACCTGCGGATAAACTCTTCCAGTTCCTTGCGCTTCTCTTCAGCCTTCTGGCGCTGGTTCTGAGCCTGGCGGAGTGCCAGCTGTGAAGACTCGTACCAGAAAGAATAGTTACCAGAGAAGACTGTTACTTTTCCGAAGTCGATATCTACGGTCTGCGTGCTCACGGCATCCAGGAAGTGACGGTCGTGGGAGACTACGAGCACAGTCTGCTCCAAGTTCGATAGATATTCCTCAAGCCATTGCACGGTGTCAAGGTCAAGGTCGTTGGTGGGCTCGTCGAGAAGCAAGTTGTCGGGATGGCCGAAGAGGGCCTTGGCTAGCATCACACGCACCTTCTCGTTGTTTGAGAGTTCAGCCATCATCTTGTAGTGCTGTTCCTCCTTTACGCCTAGGTTCTGCAACAGCTGGGCGGCCTCGCTCTCAGCTTCCCATCCGTTCATTTCGGCGAAAGCCATCTCCAGTTCGGCAGCTTTGTTTCCGTCTTCCTCGGTCATTTCGGGCTTAGCGTAAAGTGCCTCGCGCTCTTTCATGTTTTTCCACAGAGGCTCATGTCCCTGCAACACTGTGTCCATTACGGAGAATTCATCATATTTGAAGTGATCCTGACTTAGCACCGAGAGTCTTTCGCCGGGTGCCAGTTCCACGCTTCCCTTGTTAGGTTCCAGTTCTCCGCTGATGGCTTTCAGCAGCGTTGATTTACCGGCACCATTGGCACCGATGATGCCATAGATGTTGCCGCTGGTGAATTTGATGTTGACGTCTTTGTAGAGTATCCGCTTGCCAAACTGAATGGCGAGATTCGTAACTGTTATCATTTCTTACTAATACCTTATTAATATAATTTTGGGGTGCAAAGGTACACATTTTTTCCGACATCCCCAAATAAAATGATGGCTCAATTGAATTTTGCCATTTTAGCCCGTCCAAGATTTGGAGGTTCCATAATTCTTTCGTATCTTTGCAATAGAAAAAATTATAGAACCTCCTTGACTATGAGTTACGCTAATAGAGAACGCTTTCATCACGATCCTACCCCCAAACTGAACTCCGGCAACGGTATAGGTCCGCTGGCCATCCTGTTGGTTATTGCGCTTGCTGTTTTGTACTATCTTTTCACATAGTTAGCCGAGAGTTTATTCTATCTTCATCGACTTGAGGATGGTGTCCTTGCTTTTCGAGATGATACCTTGAGGATCATCCTGCCAGGATACTGTCACCATTAAGGTCTTCGTGCCTTTGGCAAGGATGCGGGTGGCAGTATTGACGGGTTTGGGACCCATTTCGGGCTTTTCCGTAACCGTCTCAAAATACATGCTGTTCTCAGTGATTTCCTTCTTCGTGATTTTCCCTTTTTCACCTGCGGAAATCTGCTTGAAACCTTCCTCCATGTCTTTCTTTGTCAGCGGCTTGTCAATGGTCTTCACTTCATAGTTGATGGCATCCGTGAAACTCGGTTTGCCTCCCACGGTGAGAAATCCGCTACCTTCTTCCTTGTTTACGTTTCCGTCAAAATCTTTCATCTGTTCCATTTCGTTAGGACAGTAGAAGCTGCAACCCATTTCCGTGATGGTTTTCATGTCTGCTGGAACGGCTTCGGCTTCTGCCTTCTCCTCGGCTTTGGCCTCTGTCGTGGGCGCTTCCTTGGCTTCTTTCTTGGTGTTGCACGATGTGGCCGAGAGAATCGACATCGCAAAGAACAGAATGCAGATGAATCTGAACAGGTTTGTTTTGGTTTCCTTCATAATAGTATTGTTTTTAATAGTGAATGAATTTGAATGTGGGTACAAAGATAGTTATTTTTATAGAATTAACACCCGATTATATCCGTTTTTTTATCGGAATTGCTTATCTTTGCAAACAAAAAGTATGGATACCGATAAGATACTTGTAAAGTTAGGCATCTCCGAACTGAATGCCATGCAAAAGGAGGCGATGGATGTGATTCTCCGCAAGAACGATGATGTGGTGATACTATCGCCTACGGGTAGCGGAAAGACACTTGCCTATCTTCTGCCGCTTATCCAGAAGCTTGATGCCCGTCTTGATCAGGTGCAGATGCTCGTCGTGGTGCCAGGTCGTGAGCTGGCCCTTCAGTCGCAGACGGTCTTGAAGAACATGGGGTCTGGCTTACGCTCGATGGCTCTCTATGGAGGACGTGCCGCGATGGACGAGCACCGAAAGATGCGCGATGTACAGCCGCAGGTGGTGTTTGCCACTCCCGGACGCATCAATGATCATCTGCTCAAGGAAAACGTTTCACCGCTCTTTATCAAGTATGTCGTCATCGATGAATTCGATAAATGTCTTGAAATGGGCTTCCGCGAGGAGATGAGCCTCCTCATGGGACGTTTGCGCCACGCCGAACAACTGGTGCTTCTTTCGGCAACGGATGCTGAGGAGATCCCGCGTTTCGTCCGTATGGGTAAGACCGTCAGGCTCGACTATCTCGTTGACGAAGAGCAGGTTCCTGAACGGGTACTATTATATAAGGTAGAAAGTCCTGTAAAAGACAAGTTGGAGACGCTCTCCCGTCTGCTCCTCAGCTTTGGGGATGAGAGTAGCGTGGTGTTCCTCAACTATCGTGATAGTGTGGAGCGCACGGCTACTTTCCTGCTTGAGCGAGGCTTTGCCGTCAGCGCATTTCATGGTGGAATGGAGCAGAAACAGCGCGAAGACTCACTCTATCGATTCTCCAACGGTTCAGCCAATGTGTTGGTATGCACCGATCTGGCAAGCCGCGGACTCGACATTCCCGACATCCAGAACATCATCCATTACCATCTGCCCCTCGGCGAAGACGGCTATATCCATAGGGTAGGGCGCACGGCCCGTTGGGACAAGTCGGGCAACACTTTTTTCATCCTCAATGGCGGTGAATACATGCCCGATTACATTGAGGGTGAGGTGGCCGATTTCGAACTCCCGGAAACTGATGCTGTTCCGGCTGCTCCCCGTATGGCCACGCTCTATATCGGCAAGGGCAAGAAAGACAAGATTTCGAAAGCCGATATCGTGGGATTCCTATGCAAGAAAGGCGGACTGAAGAGCGATGAAATCGGCCGTATCGACGTCAACGACCGCTATGCCTATGTGGCAGTCAGAAGGGAACGGCTCCAATCTGCTCTGCGCAATGTGCAGGGCGAGAAAATCAAGGGATTGAAGACGATTATTGAGGAAATAAAATGAGTGGTCAGCAAACCAATCATTAGTAAAGTGATAAATATACATGACAAAATGACACGATAATCGTAGATTAATGATAAATTGTGATAAAATATTTGGCTATTTTGCGGAAATATTGTAATTTCGCAGCGTTTTTAGAAATATTACCAATTTAAATACAAATACATCAAATGAAGAAGTACAACTTTAATGCTGGTCCATCGATGCTTCCCCGCGTGGTCATCGAGAATACCGCAAAGCAGATTTTAGACTTCAATGGCAGTGGCCTTTCTCTCGCTGAAATCAGCCACCGCGCAAAGGATTTCCAACCAGTTGTAGATGAGGCTGAAGCCCTTGTCAAGGAATTGCTCAATGTGCCCGATGGCTACAAAGTGCTCTTCCTCGGTGGTGGTGCATCTCTGGAGTTCTGTATGATTCCCTACAACTTCCTGATCAAGAAAGCCGCTTATCTGAACACCGGTGTTTGGGCTAAGAAGGCTATGAAGGAAGCAAAACTTTTCGGTGAGGTGGTTGAAGTGGCTTCTTCAGCTGATGCCAACTACACCTTTATCCCTAAGGGATGGACCGTTCCTGCTGATGCCGACTATCTGCACATCACTTCAAACAATACCATTTACGGTACTGAGATGCGCTACGATCCCGAAGTGCCTGTGCGTCTGATTGCCGATATGTCTTCCGATATCTTCAGCCGTCCCGTTGACGTGGCAAAGTATGATGCCATCTATGCCGGTGCTCAGAAGAACCTCTCCATGGCCGGTGTGACTATCATCATCGTCAAGGAAGACGCCCTGGGCAAGGCTCCCCGTGAGATTCCCACCATGCTCGACTATCGCACCCACGTTGACAAGGGTTCTATGTTCAACACGCCTCCCGTGATTCCTATTTATACCGCTCTTGAGAACCTCCGTTGGATCAAGGCTCAGGGTGGCGTAGAGGCTATGGACAAGCTTGCTAAGCAGCGCGCTGAGATCGTATATGGCGAGATTGACCGCAACAAACTGTTCCGTGGCACCGTGACCGCTGAGGAAGACCGTTCGCTGATGAACATCTGCTTCGTGATGGCCGACGAGTACAAGGAGCTTGAAAAAGACTTCCTCGACTTCGCTACCTCAAAGGGCATGGTCGGCGTGAAAGGTCACCGTTCGGTTGGTGGTTTCCGCGCTTCTTGCTACAACGCCCAGACCATCGAAGGCGTGAATGCCCTCGTAGCATGCATGAAGGAATTCGAAGCAAATCATTAATAATTTACTGAACAGATGAAAGTATTAGTTGCAACTGAAAAGCCATTCGCAGCAGCTGCCGTGAATGGAATCAAAGCAGAGATTGAAGCAGCAGGCAACGAGCTCGTGCTGCTGGAGAAATATACAGAGAAGGCACAGCTTCTCGATGCCGTGAAGGATGCCGATGCACTCATCATTCGCTCTGACAAGGTGGACGCTGAAGTGCTCGATGCCGCCAAACAGTTGAAGATTGTGGTACGCGCCGGAGCTGGTTACGACAACATCGACCTGGCTGCTGCTACAGCTCACAATGTGGTGGCTGAAAACACCCCCGGACAGAACTCCAACGCCGTGGCAGAACTCGTGTTCGGTATGCTCGTTTTCGGCGTTCGCAATTTCTTCAACGGCAAGGCAGGCTCTGAACTGCTGGGCAAGAAACTCGGCATCCTGGCCTTCGGTAACGTGGGCCGCAACGTAGCCCGTATCGCCAAGGGCTTCGGCATGGATGTCTATGCCTACGATGCTTATTGCCCCGCTGAGGTTATCGAGCAGGCTGGCGTTCACGCTGTTGCCAATCAGGATGCACTTTTCGAGCAGTGCGACGTGGTTTCACTCCACATCCCTGCCACTCCCGAGACCAAGGAGAGTATCAACTACGCCCTGGTGAACAAGATGAAGAAGGGTGGAATCGTGGTGAACACAGCCCGCAAGGAAGTCATCAACGAGCCAGAACTGCTCAAGCTCATGGCTGAGCGCGAAGACTTGAAGTATATCACCGACATCAAGCCCGATGCAGATGCTGAATTCGCCAAGTTCGAAGGCCGCTATTTCTCAACTCCTAAGAAGATGGGTGCACAGACCGCTGAGGCCAATATCAACGCTGGTATTGCTGCCGCCAAGCAGATCAACGCCTTCTTCAAGGATGGTTGTACCAAGTTTCAGGTGAACAAGTAAATCTGTAAATTATATCAGACCAAAATCCGGAAGACGCCATCTGCGCATCTTCCGGATTTTTTTATGCACAAAACATCCGGAGCAAACCAGATGCCCCGGATGATTTCTTCTATTGGATACCCCTCTCCCTCAGGAGGGCTAGGGGTAGGGTTTTAATAAGCAAACAACGGATAGTTAGCCATTGTCTTGTTCACACGCTCACGAACACTTGTAATCACCTGCTCGTTCTCAGGATCGTTGAGCACCTCTTCAATCAGTTCGGCGATGAGTACCATCAGGTCTTCCTTAGCACCACGAGTGGTGATGGCAGGAGTTCCCAAGCGCAGACCACTGGTCTGGAAAGCACTACGGCTGTCGAACGGCACCATGTTCTTGTTCACCGTGATATCAGCAGCTACCAGGGCATTCTCGGCCACTTTACCCGTCAGGTCGGGATACTTCGTGCGCAGGTCAACCAGCATAGAGTGGTTGTCGGTTCCGCCGCTTACGATGTGGAAACCACGCTTCACCAGTTCCTCAGCCAGCACCTTGGCGTTCTTCTGCACCTGCTTGGCCCACTCCTTGAACTCAGGCTGCAAAGCCTCGCCGAAAGCAACGGCCTTAGCGGCAATCACATGCTCCAGCGGACCACCCTGCTGTCCGGGGAACACGGCTGAATTGAGCAGTTGCGACATCTTCTTTACAACACCCTTCGGAGTGGTGTAGCCCCAAGGATTGTCGAAGTCCTTACCCATCAGGATGATACCACCACGCGGACCGCGGAGTGTCTTATGCGTAGTAGAAGTCACGATGTGAGCATATTTCACAGGGTTATCCAGCAATCCGGCAGCAATCAGACCGGCGGGGTGAGCCATGTCAATCATTAGCAGCGCGCCCACCTTGTCGGCAATCTCGCGCATGCGCTTATAGTCCCATTCGCGGCTGTAGGCAGAACCTCCACCGATAATCAGTTTCGGCTTATGTTCCAGAGCAAGAGCCTCCATCTCGTCGTAGTCCACGCGGCCCGTCTCCTTGTTCAGGTTGTAGCCGATGGGGTTGTAGAGAATACCCGAAGTGTTCACGTGAGATCCATGCGAGAGGTGACCGCCGTGATCCAGGTTCATACCCATGAACGTGTCGCCTGGCTTCAGCACAGCCAGCAGCACGGCAGCGTTGGCCTGAGCACCCGAGTGAGGCTGCACGTTGGCATACTCCGCACCGAACAGCTTGCAAACGCGGTTGATGGCCAGCTGCTCCACCTGGTCCACCACTTGGCATCCACCATAGTAACGGTGGCCGGGGTAGCCCTCGGCATACTTGTTGGTCAGATACGAGCCCATGGCCTGCATTACCTGGTCGCTCACAAAGTTCTCACTGGCAATCAGTTCCATGCCTTTCAGTTGGCGCTGATGCTCTTTCTCAATCAACTCGAAGATTTCGTTGTCTCTTTTCATGTCCTATTGGGGTTGTTTGTACACTTTAGTCGGATTGTGGTTGCAAAGTTACTGCAAAATTTCGATTTAGCGAAGAGAATGCAAATAATTTTGAATCCTTGGGCATAAGAATTTTCTTGAATTGTGCGCAAAGCATGGATTTGTGCAGATGTGTTGCACACTTTGTGCGGATGATGCGCACAATTTGTGCAGATACGATGCACACTTTGTGCAGATGCGTTGCACAAAAAGTGCAGATGGTAGGCTCAAATTCTGCACACCACTATTCTGCTCCCAAATATGGCCCGCTTTGCGACAAAAACGGATTGCGTTATGTGTCCTGCTGCAAAATGAGGGAACGCAGGCTTCTCATAAAAGTTTGATAATAATGGAAGATGGTGTGTCGATTTTGACACACCATCTTTTTCAGAGCGGTAAACGGGACTCGAACCCGCGACCCTCGGCTTGGGAAGCCAATGCTCTACCAACTGAGCTATTACCGCAATGATTCTTTGGACTAAAATGGGTAGGAATTTAATTAGAGTGGAGCCGATAGGGGGACTCGAACCCCCGACCCACGCATTACGAATGCGTTGCTCTACCAACTGAGCCATATCGGCTTTTTATTCAAAAGCGAGTGCAAAGGTAATGGAATTTTTTCGTTCCACCAAAAGATTTTGGCGTTTTTTTCATCTGCCTTATGGTTTGAGCTTCTCAGCGAGATATTTGCCGGTGAGGCTCTGCTTGCAGGCTGCTATGGTCTCGGGTGTGCCCTGACAGACGATCGTACCACCTTTATCGCCGCCTTCGGGACCAAGGTCGATGATGTGGTCGGCGCATTTGATGACGTCCATGTTGTGCTCAATGACGATGATGCTATGGCCTCGACTGATAAGGGCATCAAAGGCTGCGAGAAGGCGCTTGATGTCGTGGAAATGCAGACCTGTGGTGGGCTCATCGAAGATGAAGAGTGTAGGCTCTTGCTGTTCCTTGCCAATGAAGTAGGCGAGTTTGACGCGCTGGTTTTCTCCACCGGAGAGGGTGCTACTGTTCTGGCCAAGTTTGATGTAGCCGAGTCCGACGTCCTCGAGGGGTTTCAGACGGTCCACGATGATTTTCTGTTGATGCTCGCCAAAGAACTCAATAGCTTCGGAGACAGTCATTTCCAGTATCTCACAGATGTTCTTGCCGTGGAATCTCACGTCAAGGATTTCTCGCTTGAAGCGTTGCCCGTGACAGGCTTCGCAGGTGAGCGTGAGGTCGGCCATGAATTGCATCTCCACGGTAATGACACCTGCTCCCTGACATTCTTCGCACCGGCCTCCGTCGGCATTGAAGGAGAAGTATTGTGCGGAGAATCCCATCTGCTTGGCAAGGGGCTGTTCGGCGTAGAGCTGACGGATGGCGTCGTAGGCCTTGACGTAGGTGGCGGGGTTGGAGCGTGTGCTCTTGCCGATGGGGTTCTGGTCAACCATCTCCACGTGGCGGATTTCCTTCCAGTCGCCTTCGAGGGCGATGTATTCTCCGGGAAGTTCTGCCACTTCGTCGAGATGACGCTTGAGGGCGGGGTAGAGGATGCCCTTGACGAGCGACGACTTTCCGCTGCCTGAGACTCCGGTGATGACATTCATCACGTTGAGGGGGAACTCGGCGTTGATGCCTTTCAGATTGTTCATGCGGCACCCCCGGAGCAGAATGCTTCGGTTCCAAGTGCGTCGGCTCTGGGGTACGTCGATGGTTTCTGTGCCCGTGAGGTATTTGATGGAATAGCTTTTCGGATATTTGGCGAGGAGAGCTTGGGTTGCCGGGGCTTCCGGGTCTTTCAGAATATCGGCCACATTGCCCTGGAATACGATTTCACCGCCCAGTCGTCCGGCATCGGGACCGATGTCGATAAGATAGTCAGCAGCACGCATAATGTCTTCGTCGTGTTCCACCACAATGACTGTGTTGCCGAGACTTTGCAGTTCCTTGAGTACATGGATAAGGCGGTAGGAGTCGCGCGTGTGGAGTCCGATACTAGGCTCATCAAGGATATAGAGGCTGCCCACAAGTGAACTGCCGAGTGAGGTGGTGAGGTTGATGCGCTGGCTTTCACCGCCTGAAAGAGTATTGGACTGACGGTTGAGCGTGAGATATCCAAGTCCCACATCAACAAGGAATTGCAGACGGGAACGGATTTCGGTCAGCAGGCGTTTTCCTACTTCGGCATCGTGCTCATTGAGTTGCAGGCGGTCGAACCATTCCTTGAGGTTAGCGATGGGCATTTCCACGAGGTTGGTGATGCTCATACCGTTGATTTTCACGTATTCGGCTTCTTTCTTGAGTCTGGTGCCGTGACAGTCGGGACAGACGGTCTTTCCGCGATAGCGACTCATCATCACACGATACTGAATCTTGTACTGGTTCTCCTTGACCATCTGGAAGAAAGCATCAATGGAAACCTGCTGGTGGATGTCCTTGGTATCGGAAGGAAGCCCGTGCCAGAGCCAGTCTTTCTCTTGCCGCGTGAGGTCCATGTAGGGCTTGAAAATGGGGAAGTTGTCGCGGGCTGCCCGGCGGCAGAATTCATCCTGCCATTGTTTCATCTTATCACCGTGCCAACATTGCACACAGCCTTCATAGACGGAAAGCGTGGAGTTGGGGATGACAAGTTTCTCGTCGATGCCTATGATGCGTCCGAACCCTTCACAGGTGGGGCAGGCCCCCAATGGAGAGTTGAAGGAGAACATATTGTCGCTGGGCTCCTCAAAGCGGATGCCGTCGGCTTCGAAACGGGTGGAGAAGTCGTAGGCAATATTGCTGGGAAGGAACATCAGGCGACACTCGCCGTCGCCTTCATAGAAAGCCGTCTCGGCGGAATCGAGAAGACGCGAAATGCTGTCGGGTGTATCCTCTACGGACATGCGGCTGATTAGCAACCAGATGACGTGTTCGCCGGTATTGAGACGCTCGCGGTCGGCTTCGCCCAACAGGGCCTCGTCTTCAAGGAAGTCCTCGATGCGCTGGAATGCTCCTTTATAATATATACGCGCATAACCCTGCTGGAGTTCCATTTCGAGTTGCTTCTGAAGGGAACGGTTTTCGGGAATCACCAAGGGAGCCATCATCACGAATTTGGTTCCGCTTTGGAACTGGCGCGTGCAGGCAAGTATGTCCTCGGTAGAATGCTTCTTGACCTCTTGTCCGCTGATGGGGGAGTAGGTCTTTCCGATGCGGGCGAAGAGAAGCCGCAGGTACTCGTAGATTTCGGTGGAAGTACCGACGGTGGAGCGCGGATTGCGTGCGATGGTCTTCTGCTCGATGGCGATGGCAGGGGGCAGACCCTTGATCGTGTCGCACTCCGGCTTGCTCATACGTCCCAGGAACTGGCGAGCATAGGAACTGAGCGATTCCACATAACGACGCTGACCTTCGGCATAAAGCGTGTCGAAGGCCAGAGAGGATTTTCCGCTGCCCGAGACACCCGCCACGACAATGAACTTGTCGCGGGGAATGTCGAGCGAGATACCTTTAAGATTGTTTACGCGCGCATTGCGCACTTCTATATTGCTGCTGTCCAAACAATTAAAAAAAATCCTTAATTTTGAAACTTGAAAACCAGAAATATATCAATTATTATACTCCTGCCAACTCTTGATCTTGATGTCTTCGAGCTTCATGGCGCAGAAGGCTTCGATGAAAGCCTTGGCCAGACGCACGTTGGTCATCAGCGGAATGTTATGGTCGATGGCTCCGCGGCGGATGCGATAGCCGTTGGTGAGTTCGCGGTTGGAGTGGTTCTTCGGAACGTTGATGATGAGGTCGAGCTGGTGGGCTTGAATCATGTTCATCACGTTGTTGTCAGCATCTTCGTCAGGCCAAGCCACGGCTGTGGCCTCCACGCCGTTCTCCTTGAAGAACTTGGCAGTTCCGGCGGTGGCGTAGATATGATAGCCGTTCTTCACCAGTTCGCGGGCAGGCTCCAAGAGGGCCACCTTGCCTTTCACGGCACCTGAAGAGATGAGAATGTTCTGCTTAGGCAGACGGTAGCCGGTGGCGATGAGCGAATTGAGCAGGGCCTCGTTGAGGTCGTCGCCCAGGCAGCCCACCTCGCCGGTGGAACTCATATCCACACCGAGCACGGGGTCGGCATTTTGCAGACGTGCGAAAGAGAACTGACTGGCCTTCACGCCGATGCGGTCGATGTCGAACTCGCTGCTGTCGGGTCTCTGGTAAGGAGCGTCGAGCATAATCTTCGTGGCCGTCTCGATAAAGTTGCGTTTCAGTATCTTAGAAACGAAGGGGAACGAACGGCTGGCGCGGAGATTGCATTCGATGACCTTTACCTCGCGGTTCTTGGCGAGGAACTGGATGTTGAAGGGACCGCTGATATTGAGTTCCTTGGCAATCTTACGCGAAATCTTCTTAATCTGGCGAATCGTGGAGAAATAGATGTTCTGGGCGGGGAATACCATCGTGGCATCACCCGAGTGAACGCCAGCATACTCCACGTGTTCGGAAATGGCGTATTCAACGACCTCTCCCTTGTCGGCAACGGCATCGAACTCAATCTCCTTGGTGTCTTGCATGAACTGGCTGACCACCACGGGATAGTCTTTGGAAACCTCGGTGGCCATGTTGAGGAAGCGATGCAACTCGTCGTAGTCGTAGCAGACGTTCATGGCTGCACCAGAGAGCACGTAGGAAGGACGCACAAGAACGGGGAAACCCACTTCCTCGACGAATTCCTTGATGTCTTCCTCGGATGTAAGTGCACGCCAGGCAGGCTGGTCGATTCCGAGCTTGTCGAGCATGGCCGAGAATTTGTCACGGTTTTCAGCGCGGTCGATATTGACGGGCGACGTACCGAGCACGGGCACACCCTGACGGTGGAGTTTCATCGCGAGGTTGTTGGGGATCTGTCCGCCCACACTCACGATAACACCGCGAGGCTCCTCAAGGTCGATCACATCGAGCACACGCTCCATGGAAAGTTCGTCGAAATAGAGCCGGTCACACATGTCGTAGTCGGTGGAAACCGTCTCAGGGTTATAGTTGATCATGATGCTCTTGTAGCCAAGCTTGCGGGCCGTGTTGATGGCGTTCACGGAACACCAGTCGAACTCTACGCTTGAACCGATACGGTAAGCACCGGAACCGAGCACCACTACGGATTTCTCATTCTTATAATAGTCGATGTCGTGCTCAGCGGTTTTATAAGTTGCTGGGGTACAGCAACACACGGAACCTTTGGCATCGGCCATCGTGGGCTCAACCTGCGAGAGATAGGTGAAGTAGAGGTAGTTGGTGAGTTCAGGATGCTCGCTTGCCACGGTATTGATGCGCTTCACGGAAGGCACGATGCCGCGCTGCTTGCGGTATTTGCGAACGGCGAGGTTCTCTTTTTCCATGCTGTCGGTGGGCTTCAGTACGAAGCGTGCAATCTGGAAATCGGAGAATCCGGCAGCCTTCACCTCGCGAAGCTTCTCGTCGGGGATTTCCTCCAGCGTGTTGAACTGCTGCAGTTCATGCTTGAGGTCAACGATATGCTTCAGACGCTCCAGGAACCAGACGTCGATCTTGGTCAGTTCTTCGATGCGTTCCACGGAGTAGCCCTCCTCCAAAGCCTGAGCGATGGCGAAAATGCGGAGGTCGGTAGGATTTTGCAGGGCATCTTCGAGGTCGTCGAACTTGGTGTGGTCGTTGCCAACGAATCCGTGCATGCCCTGACCAATCATACGGAGACCCTTTTGGATCATTTCCTCGAAGCTGCGGCCGATGCTCATGATTTCGCCTACGGACTTCATCGAAGAACCGATGAGGCGACTTACGCCAGAGAACTTGGTGAGGTCCCAACGAGGAATCTTACAAATCATATAGTCGAGGCTCGGAGCCACGTATGCGGAGTTGGGGGTGCCCATCTCGCCAATCTGGTCGAGCGTGTAGCCGAGTGCAATCTTGGCAGCCACGAAGGCGAGGGGATAGCCCGTGGCCTTGGAAGCCAATGCCGATGAACGGCTCAAGCGGGCATTGATCTCGATGATGCGGTAGTCGTTGGTGGTGGCATTGAAGGCAAACTGGATGTTGCACTCACCGACGATGCCCAGATGGCGCACACAACGGATCGTGATTTCTTGCAATTGCTTCACCTGCTCAGCCGTAAGCGAACAAGTGGGAGCCACCACGATACTCTCGCCTGTATGGATTCCAAGCGGGTCGAAGTTCTCCATGGAAGCCACGGTGAAGCAATGGTCGTTGGCATCGCGAATGCACTCGAACTCAATCTCCTTCCAGCCCTTCAGCGACTCTTCCACGAGAATCTGGGGAGCAAAGGTGAAGGCACTTTCGGCGAGTTCTACGAAGCGCTTCTCGTCAGGACAGATACCAGAGCCGAGACCGCCCAGGGCGTATGCCGAGCGGATCATTACCGGGAATCCGATTTCGCGGGCAGCCTTCAGGGCATCGTCCATGTTTTCCACGGCGTGGCTCACGGGAGTCTTCAGTTCCACCTCGTCGAGTTTCTTCACGAAGAGGTCTCGGTCTTCCGTGTTCATGATGGCCTCAACAGAAGTGCCGAGCACCTCCACGCCATATTCCTTCAGCGTGCCGTTCAGATAGAGTTCCGTACCGCAGTTGAGCGCCGTCTGTCCTCCGAAAGCCAGCAGAATTCCGTCGGGCCGTTCCTTCTTAATGATTTCGGTCACGAAGTGGGTGGTGACAGGCTGGAAATACACCTTGTCGGCAATGCCCTCCGAAGTCTGGATGGTTGCAATGTTGGGGTTCACGAGCACTGATGAGATACCTTCTTCACGCAGGGCCTTCAATGCCTGCGAGCCAGAGTAGTCGAACTCTCCGGCCTGTCCGATTTTCAGAGCGCCCGAACCCAGTACGAGCACCTTGTTGAGTTTCTTTTTCATTTTATCTTTAGTTTATTGTATGAATCCAAAAACGTTGTTTCCTGACTAGAAAAATATGCTTGCAAAATGCATATCTCCAAATTGTGTGCAAAGTTACATCTTTTAATTGGAATATGGAAATGCTCTTCCTATTTTCTTCACTCACGCGCCCGTTAAAAAAAATAAATCCATTTTTTATGCAAAAGATAGGGGCGTTATGAAGTTGAAATGTCGCATTCCAGCGGATGATGTCTTGCAAGCTGATGGTTGATATCTTCATACGCAGAAAATGAAATAAAACCCTCTATACCCTCTATTTTTGTTGTAAAACGTTGTCTTCTAAGTGGTTATTGGTAGCAGGTAAGGGCGTTTAACCTACTACCATCCCCCTACCAAACCCTCTATCTTGAGGCTTTTTCGTGATTTTTCTTCAAAAGAGTGGTGTTAATTGGAGATAAAGCTTCCACCCATTGGAAGGGTTGTTTCCAATGGGTGGAAAGGATGCTTCCAAAGTCTGGAAACAAGGCTTCCAATGGGTGGAAGCAAGGCCTGTAATATAGCTTGGCTCTATCAGCAGATACGCTTGCAGGGAATCTTGAAGTCGAAGGTCTGGTTGTCTGCCATCGGGATGATGAAGCGTATGTAGCCGGCATTGTTGAGGGCAAAGTCGATGATGTTCTTGGTGGTCTTGCGCTGGCTTGCCCCTCGCTTGTCGAGCTTGTCGGAATAGAGGGTAATGTATTCGTCCTTGGCAATCAGCTGATAGCCGTCGTAGGTTTCCAAGAGCTGGTTGTTCTCATCGTAACATTCGATTTTTGCAATGACTTTCTTGACCTTTGCCGACTTGTTGACGGCAAACTCAATCGACTGATTATTACCGATATAGAAGACGTCGTTCATTCCTTCATCGAAGTATAGGTAACCGATACTGTCTTCGTAGGTTATCATCGATGTGGAGGGTGTTCCCTTTTCGGCATCAGCGGCAACGATTCGCTGAGACCATTGTGCATTCACGCCCAGCGTGGCCGTGAGCAGGCAAAAAATGGCAAATGCTTTTTTCATCATATACGTATTCCGAGTTAATTGTCTGAGTGCAAAGATAATGCAAATAATCGGTTCGGCCAATATTTCGGCCTGATATTTACGTCTTGTTATTACCTTTTATTAAATTATGTGCTTAAATTCCTTAAATGTTTGCACAGTTCAGTTTTTATTCGTAATTTTGCATGGTTAAAAATGAGCCTTATGCGCTCAGAACGCAAAAAAACGCGCTTAAAAAGGAAATTAACAAATATAAACAATGGACGAAAATCAAACATTCGACGACGGTCAGACGCTTGACAACGACCGAATTATCAAAATCAACATCGAGGAAGAAATGCGAAGTTCCTACATCGACTATTCGATGTCGGTCATCGTGGCACGTGCCCTTCCTGATGTTCGTGACGGTTTCAAGCCCGTTCACCGCCGTATTCTCTTTGGTATGAAAGGTATCAACAACGTGAGCACGCAGCCTTATAAGAAATGTGCCCGCGTTGTAGGTGAAGTGCTCGGTAAATATCACCCCCATGGCGACAGTTCCGTTTATGGAGCGCTCGTGCGTATGGGTCAGGACTGGAACATGCGCTACACGCTGATTGACGGACAGGGTAACTTCGGTTCCGTCGATGGTGACTCACCGGCTGCCATGCGATACACCGAGTGCCGCCTCTCAAAGATGGGTGAGCATATCATGGACGACCTGGAGAAAGACACCGTGGATATGGCTAACAACTTCGACGATACGCTTCAGGAGCCAACCGTGATGCCTACGAAGGTGCCCAACCTGCTGGTGAACGGAGGTAACGGTATTGCCGTGGGTATGGCCACCAATATGCCTACACATAACCTCGGAGAGGTCATCGACGGCTGCTGCGCCTATATCGACAACCCCGACATTGATACCGAGGGACTGATGCAGTATATCCCTGCGCCCGACTTCCCCACAGGTGCCTTCATCTACGGCCTGCAAGGCGTGAAGGATGCCTATGAGACGGGACGCGGAAAGATCGTGATGCGCGCGAAGGCTGAGATTGAAAGCGGCGAGAACCACGATAAGATTGTCATTACGGAGATTCCCTACGGCGTCAACAAGCAGCAACTTATCGAATACATTGCCGACCTCGTGAAGGAAGGCAAACTGGAGGGTATTTCCAACGCTAACGACGAGACCGGCCGTCAAGGTATGCGTATCGTCATCGACGTGAAGAAGGACGCCAACGCCAACGTCATCCTGAACAAGCTGTTCAAGATGACAGCCCTGCAGAGCTCTTTCTCGGTAAACAACATTGCGCTGGTTCCCGGAAAGAACGACAAGACACGCCTTTCACCGAAGCTCCTTTCCCTGAAGGAGTGCATCGGCTACTTCATTGAACACCGCCACGACGTGACCATCCGCCGCACGCAGTTTGACCTGCGTAAGGCTAAGGAGCGCGCACACATCTTGGAAGGACTCATCATTGCCTGCGACAATATCGACGAGGTGGTACACATCATCCGAGGCTCGAAGACGCCTACCGATGCCCAGCGCAACTTGGAAAAGCGTTTCGAACTGGACGAACTCCAGTCGAAGGCTATTGTGGATATGCGTCTGAGCCAGCTCACCGGCCTGCGTATGGACGAGTTGCACAAGGAGTATGAAGACCTGATGAAGCAGATAGAATACCTGCAGACCATCCTCGACGATCCCGAGGTTTGCAAGCAGGTGATGAAGGACGACCTGCTCGAAGTGAAGGCCAAGTATGGCGACGAGCGTCGCACGCAGATTGTGCCCGCCGAGCATGAGTTCAATGCCGAGGACTTCTATCCCAACGATCCCGTGGTGATCACCATCAGCCATCTGGGCTATATCAAGCGCACGCCGCTTTCCGATTTCCGTGAGCAGGCCCGTGGTGGAGTGGGAGCAAAGGGAGCCCGTTCGCGCGAAGCTGACTTCACGGAGTACATCTATCCGGCCACGATGCACCAGACCATGATGTTCTTCACGAAGAAGGGCCGTTGCTACTGGCTGAAGTGCTATGAGATTCCCGAAGGCGACAAGAACTCTAAGGGCCGCGCCATTCAGAATATGCTCAACATTGAGTCTGACGATGCCGTCAACGCCTGCATGCGCCTACGCAACAAGGGCCTTGAAGATACCGAATTCATCAATTCCCACTATGTGGTGTTTGCCACCAAGAACGGAACGGTGAAGAAGACTTCGCTCGAAGCCTATAGCCGTCCGCGCGCCAACGGTGTGATTGCCATCAACATCATGGAAGGCGATGAGGTGGTGGATGTTCGTCTGACTAACGGTAAGAACGAACTCATCATGGCCGACCGCAACGGACGTGCCGTACGTTTCCATGAGAATACTGTCCGCACGATGGGCCGTGTGGCCACGGGTGTCCGCGGTATGCGCCTCTCTGGCGAGGATGATGCCGTGGTTGGCATGATTGTGGTGAACGATCCCGAGAAGGAAACCGTAATGGTTGTCTCCGAGGAAGGCTACGGCAAGCGTTCGCAGGTGGAAGACTACCGTGTGACCAACCGTGGCGGTAAGGGTGTGAAGACGCTCAATATCACGGAGAAGACCGGCCGTCTGGTTGCCATCAAGAACGTGACCGACGACAATGACCTGATGATCATCAACAAGAGTGGTATCGTGATTCGTCTATCGGTAGCTGAATGCCGAGTGATGGGACGTGCCACCCAGGGCGTCCGCCTCATCAATCTCTCCAAGAAGAATGATGTCATCGCCAGCGTCTGCAAGGTGATGAGCAGCGAGCTGGAGGCCATCGTGGAGCAGAAGAGCCGCGAGGAATGGAATCAGAACAACGACACTTTCCGCAAGGAACTCTCTTCTGATGAGGGGAGAGTAGAGAGCCGCGAGGAGAGCGATGAGGACATCGTTGACTTCGTGGATGACGAGAACGAGGAGAATGATGACGTTCATGAATAGAGATTAAACCTTTTAACATAACAATAGTCAAAAGATACGAACCTTTTAATATTAAACAAAGATTATGAAAAAAATCGTTTTGATGGCCGTAGCTGCCTGTATGGTTGTCTCAGCCAATGCTCAGAATCCTGATGCAGTAAAGAAGGTAATGGATGCGAAAGACTTCAAGGAGGCTAAGGCCCTCGTGGAGAGCAATCTTTCTAGTATGAACGACGAGGAAAGAGCCAAGGCTTGGAATAAGGTTGTTGACCTCGCTCTCGCCAAGTTCGATAAAGAACAGACTGTGCAGATTACAAACCAGGCTATGAAGAAAGAAGACCCTTACGACAAAGATGGTATGAACGAGGCAGCCCGTGTGGCCGTACAGTCTGCTTTCGAATGCGAAAAGTATGACCAGCTGCCCAATGCCAAGGGAAAGGTAAAGCCTAAGTTCCACAAGAAGAATCAAGACCGTCTGGCTTCTGTTCGTAATGCACTTATCAATGCCGGACAGGACTATTACAACAATAAGGACTTCAAGTCGGCTGCTGCTGCTTTCGCTGCTTATGTTGACTGCAAGGGCAACTCTCTCTATTCTGACTACGATTTCTCAAAGGATCAGTATCTTGGACAAATTGCCTACTTTGCTTCGCTGGCTTCCTACAACTCTCAGGATTATCCCGCAGCAAGCCGTTATGCCGGTGTGGCTCTCGCCGATACAGCCGTAGCTAAGGACGCCATGGATATCAAGATCTTTTCCATGAAGGCTACCTTGAAGACCAAGGAAGACTCTGTGAAGTATCTCAACGAGATCAAGGAACTCTACAACCAGGATCCTGCCAACGAGCGTATGTTCTCTCTGCTGACTGAATACTATCAGACAACCGGCGACAACGCTGCCAAGAATGCACTTATCAACAAGCAGGTAAGCCAGTATCCCAGCAAGATGGCTTGGGCCCTGAAGGGCGAAAGCGAGATGGGTGAGAGCAAGTGGGCTGATGCCATCGAGAGCTACAAGAAGTCGCTTGCATTGGATCCCGAATTCATTCAGGTACAGTTCAACCTTGCTCTTTGCCAGAACAACCAGGCTATCACCCTGAAGGATGCCAATGCCGGTAACCTGACTCCCGAGGCTAAGAGCCTGCTGCAGGAGTCTATTGCAAATTTGAATCAGCTTAAGGCTAAGGATCCCGATCATCTGACCGTGAACTGGCCTTACACCCTCTATCAGGCTTACTACCTGATTGGCGACGAGGCTAACGCTAAGGCTATTGAGCCGTTGATTTCGAAGTAATTTCAATTAATCATCTTTTGGGGAGCCGGCATTATTTGTCGGCTCCATTTTTAACGAATGAAGAAACAGCGATACTTATTAATATTGTCATTCCTGATAATCCTAATCCCTTGTCTGAAAGCCCAGAAGAAAGAGATTCAGCAAGCAGAGGCGATTATCAAGAGCGGCAAGAATCTTGAGAAGGCTGAGCAGCAGATGAGAACGTTGCTCACGGATAGTGTGAACCGTAGAAACCTGAAGATTTGGAACACCATGACCACTGCCGTGCGGGCACAATACCTGCAAGGCAACGAGCGGATGTATCTCCGTCAGAAGCAGGACACGGCAGCATTGTTCAAGCTGGCCCTCAAGATGTTCAGCGACTACCAGTCGATGGATAGCATCGATGCACTCCCCGACAAGAAAGGCCGCATCCGTATCAAATATCGCGAGAATCATTCAGGTTTCCTTTCTGGCTATCGTCCAAACCTTTACAATGGCGGTGTGTTTTTCCTGCGCCGCAACAACTATCAGGAGGCATTCACGATGTTTGATGCGTTCCTCGATTGCCAGCGTCAGCCGCTCTTTGAGAACCGGCATTTCGAAAACGATCCGCTCAATCCCACGGCTGCCTTCTGGACTGTGCTCTGCGGCTATCAGTTGGGTAATCCGTCAATGGCACTCAAATACAAGAATCTTGCCCTGCAGGATACTGTCCGCTTAGAGAACTGTCTGCAGTATATGGCTGAAATCTACAAGCTCCAATCCGACAAGCAAAGCTACGAACAGACGCTGGTCGATGGTTTTGAGCACTATCCAAATTCTTCCTATTTCTTCCCACGGCTTATTGACCACTACAACTCGACGAACCAGCGTGAGCGTGCCATGACCATCGTGGATGAGGCTTTGGCCGCCAACGACTCTTCCGAACTGTTCATTTTTGCCAAGAGTAAGATGCTGCTCAATCAGGGCGACTATGATGCGTGCATCGCGCTTTGCGACACGCTGATTGCCCGCAACGACACCCTGGCCGATGCCTATTACAATGCAGGCGTAGCCTATGTAAATAAGGCTTTCCTCATAGAGAAAGGAAAAGTGGGTGCCAAGCAGCGCAAACAGATGCGCGAACTTTATCAGAAGGCGCTCCCATACATGGAGCGTTATCGTGCGTTGGCTCCACATGAAAAAGACAAATGGGCCGCTGCGCTCTATAATATCTATCTCAAGCTCAATATGGGCCGTGAGTTTGAGGAGATTGACCGTATGCTCCGTTAGTTCCCTTCTAAATTTGCATAGCCAACGAGTCGGTCAGTCCGCTCGCCCGTACCTTTATAATATATAAGGGCCTGATAGGAGTTTTCCGTCTGGTAGAAATCACCCTCGGTGGGCATGGTTGTGATGGTGCCGTCGGGATTCATCAGCAGGTATTGGAAATTGTAATACCCTTGTTTCAATTTCACGGCGCCCTCATAACACTTCATTTCTTCATTGTATTCCATCTTGTATTCCGGCAGAAACCAGTCGTGGGTCCATGCTCCGTTCAGATAGACTTCACCTTTCACGGGATTCGGACAATTCAGCTGGAAGTGAACCCAGGCGTAGTCGCACGTGTTTTCTATTTCGTAGTTGTCGCTGTTGCGGATGATGAATGCGCCGTTGGCATCTTCGTCGTAGATGTAATGTCGGCGAGGTTCGTTGATGAAGGGAAACACATGATACATTTCTCCATCCCAGCTGATGTGGTCGATGCCCATCGTGGGGTGGGTGAGGTCGAGCATCTCAAACTTATGATACTCGTTGCCGGCCCGGAAAATGAAGTCGCGGCAATGCTGCCAGCGGAGCCCATCGGCCATCACATATTGCGGGCGGGCATTCAGGCGGGCATTGTCCCAACGTCCGTTTTGCATCACGACGGTCTTGATTTGCTCCGCGGGATTGGTCACGTTGAGTTCTCCGTATAGGAGGTTCATCTCCACCTGCTGATGACTGTTGTTGATATCTACGTCGGTATTGGTGGTATAATTGAGCGAAACGCCCATCTTTGGTTCCACGAGCATGAAGCAGACGGTCATCACCGGTGTCTCGTCGTTGTTCTCGTCGATGACGGTCAGCCGGTAGTTGCCGCTCATCTTCAGGCGGCAGCGTTCGTTGGGGATGGTCAGCGAATAGTGGGTATATAGTTGATACGTGTTGAGCGACTCAATACTGTATTCGATTACATCGCCGTCGGCAAAGCCTTGCAGATAGTCGCTTGTGAAGAGTTCCTCAGAGGGTGTCCAGTCAGCCTCGCAATGCTCTATGCGGTAGGTATAGCGGGTGTACTCGTGGGTGAGGTCGTCAAAGTTAATATGGATTCTTCCGTCCATGTCGGTTATGGGCAGTCCTGTCCAGTTGTCGTCGGCCGTCACCTGCAGCGAAGCGATGCGCGGACTGAGTATCTCATGTCGCTGCGCCCGTGAGGTCACCGCAAACAAAGAAATCAGCAGTATAGAAAGGTATTTTTTCATTATTCTTTTGGATGATAACGAATTATCAAAAAAAATATTGTAACTTTGTCGCCGCAATGAAAGAAATAAGAATTAAGGACTCAAGTCTTCAGCAGGCAGCCTCGGAGGGCATGGATGCCTTCGTAGATGTATTCGTTAATGCCATCAATGCTGCTATCGGAAACGAACTGACCGCGGAGACGATGGCCGAGCTCAACAGCGACCAGATCACGCTGCTGGCTTATCGCACGCTTCGCGACGAGGTGATGGACGGCGGCTTTGTGCAGCTCATTCACAATGGCTACGGGCCGTTTATCTTCAAGAATCCGTTTGCCAAGGCCGTCAAGCAATGGGGACTGCGCGAACTGTCGAAACTCATCTATAACGCGCATACCTTATATATAAAGTATGGCCCGGAGATAGAACGCGACTGCACCGATGAGGAATTCATGGCACTCTTCGAACAGTATGAGGAGTTTGACGAAATGGACGATGCATTCGTGGAGAACGAAGAGAGCTGGACTAATATGGTGGCCGTCTATATTGACGACCATATTGAGAATTTTGCAACCATCGAACAATGAACAAGCAAGAACAGGAACTGAGGAAGAAAAGCCCCGTGCAGATCAAGAACAAGAAGGCTTCGTTTGAATACTTCTTCGTGGACACCTACACGGCAGGCATCGTCCTGACCGGAACTGAAATCAAGAGCATCCGCCAGGGCAAGGCCTCGCTGGTGGATACCTACTGCTATATCCACAACGGCGAAATCTGGGTGAAGGGAATGAGCATCTCGCCCTATAGCTACGGCTCCTACAACAACCACGTGATGAAGCGCGACCGCAAGCTGCTGCTCAACAAAAGGGAGATTCGCAATTTGGCGGAAGACACCAAGCAGCCGGGTTTCACCATCGTGCCTACGCTGGTGTTTATCGACGAGAACGGACGCGCCAAGGTGGATATCGCCCTCTGCCGCGGTAAGAAACAATACGACAAGCGACAGACGCTGAAAGCCAAAGAGGATCGCCGCGAGATGGAACGCGCCATCAAACATTATTGAGCGGATTTGTGCAAGCCATCTGCACAATTTGTGCATATCATCTGCACACTTTGTGCAACGCATCCGCACACTTTGTGCAACGTATCTGCACAATTTGTGCACATCATCCGCACAATATCTGCACAACATACACAGACATTAAAACTCACATCAGATGACTTTGAAGGAATTAATCAAGCAGCGCATTTTGATACTCGACGGAGCAATGGGAACTGAGATTCAAGGGTTCCAGTTGCAGGAGCGTGACTTCCGCGGAGAGCGGTTTCGTCAGGTGAAAGGTATGATGTCGGGCAACAACGACATGCTCAACCTGACGCGCCCAGGCGTCGTCCGTGAGATTCACCGCCGTTATCTGGAGGCCGGTGCAGACTTGATTACGACCAACACCTTCAGCAGCCAGCGCATCAGCCAGGCCGACTATCATCTGGAAGACTTTGCCCGCGAGATGGCTTTCGAAGGTGCAAGGATAGCTCGATCAATGGCCGATGAGTTCTCTACGGAGGAGCATCCGCGATGGGTCTGCGGCTCCGTGGGACCCACGAACAAGACCTGTTCGATGAGTAGTGACGTCAGCAATCCCGCAGCCCGCGAACTGACCTACGACCAGCTCTTTGCCGCCTATCACGAACAGATAGAGGCGCTGTTGGAAGGCGGTGTGGACGTGCTGCTCATCGAGACCATCTTCGACACGCTGAATGCCAAGGTGGCCATCGATGCTGCCCGTCAGGTGATGGCCGAAAAGGGCCGTGAGCTACCCTTGATGCTCAGCGTCACGGTGAGCGACCTTGCGGGAAGAACCCTCAGCGGACAAACCCTGCAGGCCTTCCTGGCCAGCATTTCATCATACGACGTTTTCAGCGTGGGTCTTAACTGTTCGTTCGGAGCCGCGCAGATGAAGCCTTTCCTGAAAGAACTGGCCCAGCATGCACCTTATTATATTAGTGCCTATCCGAATGCCGGACTGCCCAACGAACTTGGACAATACGACGAGACGGTGGCGAGCATGTCACCGCAGGTACAGGAGTTTATCGACGAGCGCCTGGTGAACATCCTTGGCGGATGCTGCGGCACGACTCCCGAGTTTATCAGTCGGTACGTGGAAATGACACGCGGGGCTGAGATTCATCATCCCGTGGAGAAATCCAAGACGATGCTGCTGAGCGGACTGGAGCCGCTTGATGTGACCCCCGAGGTCCACTTCGTGAATGTGGGCGAGCGTTGCAACGTGGCAGGTTCGCGCAAGTTCCTTCGGCTCATCAAGGAGAAACAATACGAGGAAGCCATGACGATTGCCCGCAAGCAGGTGGAAGACGGAGCCTTGGTCATCGACATCAATATGGACGACGGCCTGCTCGACGCCAAGGCGGAGATGGTGAACTTCCTCAATATGATTGCTGCTGAACCCGTTATAGCCCGTGTGCCCGTGATGCTCGACTCCTCAAACTGGGAGGTCATCGTAGCCGGACTGAAGTGCGTGCAGGGCAAGTGCATCGTGAACAGCATCTCGCTGAAGGAAGGCGAGGACGTGTTTGTACGCCATGCCGAAGACGTGAAGCGCTATGGTGCTGCCGTCGTGGTGATGTGTTTCGATGAGGAAGGACAAGCCACCAGTTACGAGCGCCGCATAGAGATTGCTGAGCGGGCCTATAAGATACTGACCGAAAGGGTAGGGATGAATCCGCTTGACATCATCTTCGACCCCAACGTGCTGGCCATTGCCACTGGTATGGAAGAACATGATAACTACGCCGTTGACTTCATCAAGGCTACGGGATGGATTAGGCGCAACCTCCCCGGTGCACACGTCAGCGGCGGAGTGAGCAATCTGAGTTTCTCCCTGCGTGGCAATAACTATATCCGTGAGGCCATGCATGCTGTGTTCCTTTTCCATGCCATTCAGCAGGGGATGGACTTCGGCATCGTGAATCCGGCCACGAAGGTGACCTATAGCGACATTCCTGAGGACCAGTTGGAAATCATCGAAGACGTGATTCTCAACCGTCGGCAGGGTGCGGCCGAAAGTCTTATTGACCTGGCCAACCGTCTGAAAGCCGAGGCTGAAGCCCAGAAGGAAGCCACAACCTCTGATGCAGGCGACAAATCTGCTTCCGCTTCGTCTCCTTCAAGAAACACCATCCCCGTGGAAGACCGTCTTTCGCAAGCCCTTGTCAAAGGCATAGGCGACTATCTGGAAGATGATCTCCATGAAGCCCTGCAAAAGTATCCGCATGCGGTGAACATCATCGAGGGCCCCTTGATGGCCGGTATGAACACCGTAGGACAACTTTTCGGCGAGGGAAAGATGTTCTTGCCGCAGGTGGTGAAGACCGCCCGCACGATGAAGCAGGCCGTAGCCATCCTGCAGCCTTTCATCGAAGCAGAGAAAACGGAAGGCTCCGCAAAGGCCGGAAAGATATTGCTGGCCACCGTGAAGGGTGACGTTCACGACATCGGCAAGAATATCGTGTCGGTCGTGATGGCTTGCAACAACTATGAAGTGATAGACATGGGCGTGATGGTGCCGGCTGAACAGATTGTCAGGAAGGCCATCGAAGAGAAGGCCGACATGATAGGCTTGAGCGGACTGATTACACCGTCGCTCGAAGAGATGGTCAACGTGGCCAACGAGTTGAAACGCGCCGGGCTCCATATTCCCATCATGATTGGCGGAGCCACTACGAGCCAGCTTCACGTGGCCTTGAAGATTGCACCCGTCTATGGAGGTCCTGTGGTCTGGATGAAGGATGCTTCCCAGAATGCGCTTGTGGCGGCCAAGCTGATGAACAAGCAGGAAGAAAAGAAACTCTCCCGAGAACTCGATGAGCAGTATGAACACTTGCGCCGCGAATACAATGACGAACAGGAGAAACTCCTCTCGCTGGATGAGGCCAGAAAGAATAAACTTGATATATTCAACGAATGATACGAACCATAATATTTGATTTCGGAGGTGTCATCGTGACGCTTAGCCATCCCGAAGCACTCAGGCGCTTCAAAGCCTTGGGACTGCCCGATGCCGAGAAATGGCTCGACCCCTATACGCAGGGCGGCATTTTCGGCCAGCTGGAAGAAGGCAAGATCACGGCCGAGGAATTCCGCCGAGAACTCTCCCGGCTCTGTGGGCGCGAGGTCTCCTATGAAGAATGCCGCTATGCTTGGCTGGGCTATCGTGAGGAAGTGCCCAGGCGTAATCTGGAAGTTTTGAATCAATTGCGTAGCGAAGGCTATCGGCTGATACTGCTTTCCAACACCAATCCCTACATGATGTCGTGGGCCGAGAGTGGTGATTTCGATGGGGAAGGGCGGAGCATCCACGATTATTTCGATGCCACCTATCTGAGTTTTCAGCTCGGTGTGATGAAACCCGACGACACGTTCTTCCGCAAGGTGCTCATGGCTGAGCAGGTTTTCCCCGATGAATGCCTGTTCCTGGATGATGGTCCGCGCAACGTGGCAGCCGCCAGTCAGCTTGGAATACGCACCTTCTGTCCCGAGAATGGTGCCGATTGGACCCGCGAAATATACGATTATTTGAAATAGTTGCACGTTTCTCGGAATTAATTTATAATTTTGCACTCCATAAGCATAAACAGACAGCATGGTTTTTAACAAGAAGAAAAGATGGCATTGCCTGCCGGGACAACCTTTGACAGAACTCGACAAGAAGGTGATGTACTGGGAGAACAAGGGCAAGGAGGTTCCTTCGCGCGACTTGATTCTCACGGAAGAACAGATAGAAGGTATCCGTCGGGCTGGTGTTGTCAACACCGGAGTGCTCGATGAAGTGGCCCGGCAGATACATGCAGGGATGAATACGCAGGAGATAGACGACATCTGTATGGCCTATTGCGAGGCTCACGGTGCCATTCCCGCCTGCCTCAATTATGAGGGATTCCCCAAGAGTGTCTGCACGAGCATCAACGAAGTGGTGTGCCACGGCATCCCAAAGGAAGAAGATGTGCTCGAAGAGGGTGATATCATCAACGTGGATTTCACCACTATTCTCGATGGTTATTATGCAGATGCCTCCCGCATGTTCATCATTGGCAAGACCACTCCTGAAAAGGAGCAGTTGGTGCGTGTGGCCAAGGAATGCCTCGAAATAGGAATGGAAGCCGCCAAACCCTATTGTTTCGTGGGCGATATCGGCAATGCCATTCAGAAGCATGCCCATAAGTATGGCTATGGCGTGGTGCGCGATCTCTGTGGTCACGGCGTGGGACTGAAGTTCCATACCGAGCCCGATGTGCTGCATTATGGCCGTAAGGGTACTGGCATGTTGCTCGTTCCGGGCATGGTGTTCACCATTGAACCGATGGTTAATATGGGCTCATGGAAGGTCTTCGTGGATGAAGATGATCCATACGGATGGGAAGTCATCTCATGGGACGAGAAGCCCAGCGCCCAGTGGGAGCATACGTTTGTGATGCGCGAGCATGGAGTTGAAATTTTGACTTATTAATGATGGATAAGGATATCTATATTCTCGGCATAGAAAGCAGTTGCGATGACACCTCGGCTGCCGTTCTGAAGAATGGCATTCTGCTGAGCAACGTCACGGCTTCACAGGCCGTTCATGAGGCCTATGGTGGTGTGGTGCCAGAGCTGGCTTCACGCGCTCACCAGCAGAATGTGGTGCCTGTGGTGGATCAGGCCATCAAGCGCGCCGGCATTGAGAAGGAACAACTCTCAGCCGTAGCCTTTACCCGCGGCCCGGGTCTGATGGGTTCCTTGTTGGTGGGAGTCAGTTTCGCCAAGGGTTTTGCCCGTTCGTTGGGCATTCCCATGATTGATGTCAATCATTTGCAGGGGCATGTGATGGCCCATTTCATCAAGGAAGCTGATGACGACCATGCCCAGCCGCCACTTCCGTTCCTTTGTCTGCTGGTCAGCGGAGGCAACTCTCAGATCGTGAAGGTGAATGCCTATAATGATATGGAAGTGCTCGGCCAGACCATCGACGATGCTGCCGGTGAGGCTATCGACAAGTGCTCCAAGGTGATGGGATTGGGCTATCCTGGTGGTCCTATCATTGATAGGCTGGCACGTCAGGGTAATCCGAAGGCCTACAAATTCTCCGAGCCGAATATTCCCGGACTTGATTACAGCTTCAGCGGCCTGAAGACTTCCTTCCTCTACAATCTGCGCGACTGGGTGAAGGAAGACCCCGATTTCGTGGAGCATCATAAGGAAGACCTTGCGGCATCATTGGAATTCACCATCGTTGACATTCTGATGAAGAAATTGCGCTTGGCCGTCAAGCAGATGGGTATCAAGCATGTGGCCGTGGCAGGAGGCGTCAGTGCCAACAATGGCCTGCGCAATGCTTTCCAAGACCACGCCAAACGCTACGGATGGACCATCTATATCCCCAAGTTCAGCTACACCACCGATAATGCTGCCATGATTGGCATCGTGGGCTATTACAAGTATCTTGACAAGGAATTCTGCGGCATCGAGAAACCGGCTTTCTCGAAAGTTACGTTCAAATAATCAGAAACTCATTCTTTAATCCCAACAGATATGGAATTTGAAAATAAAATCATCAGTAAGGAGATTAATACGCTTCTTTATGAAAAGGGAAAGACGCTGGGTACGGCTGAAAGTTGTACGGGCGGTCATATAGCAGAGGCCATCGTTGCCTCTCCCGGCAGTTCCAACTATTTCAAAGGCTCCATCGTGAGCTATGTGGACGAAATCAAGGAGCGTCTGCTGGAGGTAGATCCTCAGGTCATAGCTGAGAAGACAGCCGTTTGTGAGGAAGTGGCTATCGCGATGGTGAAAGGAGCCTGCAAGATACTGGCTACCGACTATGCCATTTCGGCCACAGGTTTTGCCGGTCCTGGAGGTGGCACGCGCGAAACTCCCGTAGGAACAATCTGGCTTGCTTGCGGAACGCCCGATGATGTGGTAACCCTATGTCTTACTGAAGATGACGGGCGCGACAAGAATATATCCAAGGCTGCCAATCAGGCACTCCAATTATTCCTTAATTACCTCAAAGAACACCCGATTGAGGACTAAAAAGCAAGGTTTTCTCAAAAAAAACATTAATTTGCAACTTTCTTTTAGCATTTATTTTGTTTATTCGGGAAAAGTTTGTAATTTTGCACCCTGTTTGGAATAAGTATCAATTAAGGACTCAAAAAAAGTAGATAGAAATGTCTAAGATTTGTCAGATTACGGGAAAGAAAGCCCAGATCGGTAACAACGTTTCCCACTCAAAGCACCGCACAAAGCGCAGCTTTGACGTTAACCTGTTCAGCAAGAAGTTCTACTATGTAGAAGAGCAGTGCTGGATCAGCCTGAAAATCAGTGCCGCAGGTTTGCGTCTCATTAATAAGGTTGGCCTTGATGCAGCCCTGAAGCAGGCTGTGAAGAATGGCTACGTGGATTGGAAAGACATTAAAGTGATAGGAGAATAACAACCATGGCAAAAAAGGCTAAAGGTAATCGCGTCCAGGTGATTCTGGAGTGCACCGAGATCAAGCAGAGTGGTATGCCCGGTACTAGCCGTTACGTAACGACTAAGAACCGCAAGAACACTCCTGAGAGAATGGAACTCATGAAGTATAACCCCATCCTGAAGAAGATGACTCTTCACAAGGAAATTAAATAATCAGTTATTTAAGATATGGCAAAGAAAACCGTTGCTACCCTCCACGAAGGTTCAAAGGATGGTCGCGCTTATACGAAGGTTATCAAGATGGTGAAGAGCCCCAAGACTGGTGCTTACATCTTTGATGAGCAGATGGTTCCCAACGAAGAGGTTAAGGATTTCTTCAAGAACTAAAACAACGAATTCATCGTTTTCATTTAAAATAAGGCAGCACAGCTTCTCGGTTGTGCTGCTTTTTTTGTGTGTCGATGAAATGGTGTGTTTTTGATGAAAAACGGAAAAAACCAAAAATAAATTTTGTTTTTCCGCTCATTTGCACTAATTTTGCACAAAATATTGCAATATTATGGGATTATTCGGACTTTTCAACAAAAACAAGAAAGAGACACTTGACAAGGGCTTGGAAAAGACCAAGCAAAGTGTGTTCGATAAATTGGCTCGTGCCGTAGCAGGAAAATCCAAAGTCGATGATGATGTCTTGGACGATCTTGAAGAGGTTTTGATTACCAGCGACGTTGGAGTTGATACAACCTTGAAAGTCATTAAGCGTATCGAAGAACGTGTGGCTCGTGACAAGTATGTCAGCACCAGCGAGCTGAATGCCATTCTTCGCGATGAAATCGCTGGTCTTTTGGCTGAAAACGGCAATGAGGACCAGTCTGACTGGGATCTTCCCTCTGACCATAAGCCCTATGTAATCTTAGTGGTTGGTGTGAATGGAGTGGGCAAGACCACTACGATCGGCAAACTTGCCTGGCAGTTCAAGCAGGCCGGAAAGAAGGTTTATCTCGGTGCTGCCGATACCTTCCGTGCTGCCGCCGTTGAGCAGATCTGTATTTGGGGTGAGCGTGTCGGTGTGCCGGTCATCAAGCAGCAGATGGGAAGCGACCCTGCTTCCGTAGCCTTTGACACGCTGAGTTCAGCCAAGGCCAATGGTGCTGATGTCGTGCTGATTGACACGGCTGGCCGTCTGCACAATAAAGTAGGCTTGATGAACGAGCTGAAGAAGATCAAGGATGTCATGAAGAAGGTCGTGCCAGAGGCTCCCGATGAGGTGCTGCTGGTTCTCGATGGTTCCACGGGGCAGAATGCATTCGAGCAGGCTAAGCAGTTCTCTGCCGTTACGCAGATTACTTCTTTGGCCATCACAAAACTCGATGGAACCGCAAAAGGAGGCGTAGTCATCGGCATTTCCGACCAACTGGGAGTTCCCGTGAAATACATCGGCTTGGGTGAGGGTATGGAAGACCTCCAGCTGTTCAACAAGCGCGAATTCGTGGATTCTTTATTTAAATAGACTTGAAGAAAAACCAGATAGATATCATTACGCTTGGATGCTCCAAGAATTTGGTGGATTCCGAGCGGCTCATGGGACTGATGGAGCGATACGGCTACCATTGTACCCATGATTCAGCACGACCTCAGGGTGAGATTGCGGTCATCAATACCTGCGGTTTCATCGCTGATGCCAAGGAGGAAAGCATCAATACGATTCTTGAGTTCGTGCAGCGTAAGGAAGAAGGCCGACTCCGTAAACTCTATGTGATGGGGTGCCTCTCCGAGCGGTATAAGGCCGATCTGGAAGAAGAGATACCCGGCGTGGACGGTTACTATGGCAAGTTTGACTACCAGCGCCTTCTCGAGGACTTGAAGAAGGAAGAAGGTTCTGCACCTGCCGCTCCCCATACTGACTGCGGAGATGCTGTTCACCGCCATATCACCACTCCCCGTCACTATGCCTATCTGAAGATTGCGGAAGGTTGCGACCGCCATTGTGCCTATTGCGCCATCCCTATCATCACAGGGCGCCATCAGAGCCGCCCGATGGAGGACATCCTTGCCGAAGTGGAATATCTGGTTTCACAAGGCGTGAAGGAGTTTCAGGTTATTGCGCAGGAACTGACTTACTATGGCGTTGACATTGACGGCAAGCAGCATATTGCAGAGTTGGTAGGGCGGATGGCCGATATTCCCGGCGTGAAGTGGATTCGGCTCCATTATGCATATCCGGCACATTTCCCTTGGGATTTGCTTCAGGTGATGCGTGAGAAGGAGAACGTATGCAAGTATCTCGATATAGCCTTGCAGCACATTTCAGACCGCATGCTGGAGCGAATGCGTCGCCATGTGACGAAGGCTGAAACCTATCAGCTGATAGAGCGCATCCGGCAGGAAGTTCCGGGCATACATATCCGTACGACGCTCATGGTGGGATTCCCCGGAGAGACCGATGAGGATTTCGAGGAACTCATGGAGTTCACTCGCTGGGCCAGATTCGAGCGGATGGGAGCCTTTGCCTATTCCGAAGAAGACGGCACCTATAGCGCTGACCATTACGAGGATGATGTTCCCGAAGACGTCAAGCAGAAACGTCTTGACCGCCTGATGCAGCTTCAGCAGGATATTTCCGCAGAACTGGAGGCCCGCAAGATAGGCCAGACCTTACAGGTGATCATTGATCGCAAGGAAGGTGACTGGTACGTTGGTCGCACCGAGTTTTGCTCCCCAGAGGTAGATCCCGAGGTGCTGATACCTGCCGGTGAGAAGCGTCTGCGTACTGGGCAATTCTATCAGGTGCAGATAACAGATGCAGAAGAATTTGACTTATATGGACAAGTGATATGAACAACAAGCAATTCATTCAAGAACTGGCGCAGCGAACTGGTTATACCCAGGATGATGTGCAGAAAATGGTGTTTACACTGGCCGATGCTATGAATGAAAAGTTCCAGGAGGGCGATAATGTCGTGATGCAGAACTTCGGAACTTTTGAGGTGAAAAAGCGTTTGGAGCGTGTGATGACTAATCCAAGCACGGGACAGCGAATGCTTGTTCCCCCAAAACTTGTGTTGAATTTCAAGCCCGTGGCTTCAATTAAAGAAAAACTAAAGAAAGGAGAGGAAAATGGCTAAGATTCAAGACCTTGCGAAGTATCTCAGCGCGAAGCATAAGATACAGCAGAAGGAGGCTGAGCGCTTCCTGACGGCACTTGTTGACGTGCTTAACGACGGTCTTCACTATGAGAAGCTGGTGAAGGTGAAGGGGCTTGGCACATTCAAGGTAATCGATGTGAAAAACCGCGAAAGTGTGGATGTGAATACAGGTGAACGGATTCTGATTGAAGGCCGTCCCAAGATTACGTTCACGCCTGATGCCGTGATGAAAGACCTGGTCAATAAGCCCTTTGCCCAGTTCGAGACCGTAGTGCTCAATGAGGGTGTTACTTTCGATAATCTTCCCGAGGAATCAGAAGTGCCCCTCGCCGATGAGCCCGAGCCACAGCCCGAGATTGAGCAGCTGATGGAAGAAAAGCCAGCCCCAGAGCCTGTGCCCGAGGAAGAGCAGCCCGAAGAAATCATCATCCCGCAAGAAACCGAATCAGAGCCGGTAACCCCATTAGCTGAAATGCCTGTCGCAGAGGTTCCCGAGCCCGAGACTCCCGAGGAAACTCCGGTAGAAGAGGTCGCTCTTCCAGAATCTCAGGAAGCCACCCAAGCCCCAGCTCCGCAAGGAGAACCAGCAACCCCAGAAACCCAAGAGAACCTAGATGATCTAGGAAATCTAGAAAAACTAGGAAAACTAGATGATCTAGAAAATCTAGGAAAACTAGGAAATCTAGAGAAACTAGAAACCCCAGCCCCCCAGGAGCCCCTCGAAGCAGCCCCGAAGTCATCCAAATCATGGATAGGCTGGTTGCTCGGAATGGTAGCCGTGGGAGCAGCCATGTATTTCTTGGGCTATCATAACGGAAGGCAGGCCGTAGGAATCGTGGAAGAATCTCAGGTGGTAGCCGAGGGCACCACACAGGCAGAAGCGCCTCAAGCCCCTGTGGACACCATTGCTCAGGATGCTGAAGCCGAGAAAGCTGCTGCTCAGGCTGCTGCCGCAAAGGCTAAAGCCGATTCCATCGCTCAGGCTGAAGCCTATGCCAAAGCCGAAGCCGCCAAGAAGGCTGCCTACGAGGCAGAGGTGAAGAAGCAGCAGGAAGAAGCCTTAGCCCAGGAGAAAGCTACCGATTCAAAGACCCTGAACAATGCCCGCAACATTGTCCGCACAGGAGCCTACAACATCGTAGGCACCCAGCAGTCAGTCATAGTCCGCAAGGGTCAGACCTTAGAGAAGCTTTCCAAGATGTATCTGGGTCCAGGCATGGAAGTCTATGTGATGGTCCACAACGGCGTCACCGAGGCCAAGGAGGGCTCCACGCTAAAGATTCCGAAGCTCCAAGTCAAGAAGAAACGCTAAACCCAAAAGGTGCACCCCGAGCCCGAGAGCAGAGGTGCACCTTTTTCTTTCCCTTTCCTCGCGAGATTGGAGATAATCAAATCCTGCACATATACACCTTGACGTATTTCCCGCTCCGGCTGTTAAAAAAGATGGCGTTGCCAGCGTGATTGTAGATAGGATGTGGATGAGCATCCTGTCCTAGCCAGTCGCTACGGTGCTTGCACAGGGGAATCCACTCCAGCCGACCCTCCTCCCAGAACGGGATGACCCGCGAAATGTACTCCCCGTCCTTCTTGTGAGGATCGGGCCCGTTGTCCGTGCTGTTCTCCCTGACGGTCTTGATGTCGTCGGGAAACTTGAAATAGCCGTCGCAGCAGAGGTTTTGCTGGTGGTCCATGGTGAAATGGCCATAGGCGTTGTAGTCATTCGGAAGGGCAATCTCCCAGTAGCGCCTGCTCGCCAGTTCGTATTTTCCCACAAGGGCCGGGCCGTTGGCATAGCCGCCATGATAGATGATGGTGCTGCCGTCGTCGGTCCACATCTCATGACAGACCCAGTCGGCTGCCTTACGTTGATACCCACAGTTGTTGCCCGAGGTATCCGAGCCTTCCTTCCGAATGCGCAGGATGGTGTCGTTGCGGTGGTCATACAGCCAGATGCGACGGATTCCGCAGTCAAAGCTCGGCCACTCATGGTTGAACATGATGAGTTCGGAGTCAGCGGGGTTGAACTGTACGTGGGTGATCCAGCACAGCGGTACCTTTTTCTCATAGACGAGTGCTCCGGTGGAAGTGTCATATACACATAGATAGCTGTTCAGCCGCTCTTCCTGCACACGGCCATCAATGTCATAGACCGGCCGTCGGTCCAGTCCAGCCCCCTCCCTGTCTGGATCATAATCCAGGGCCCTCCCGTCAGTCATCGGCACACAGAGCAGCCTTCCGTCGCTGCTCACATGGGTGAAGGCCGTAGTCCTGCCGTCGGGTATATGGCTCAGCACATGAATGATTCCGTCCAATCCCACCTTGCAGATTTGGTTGTCCTGAATGTAATAGATGACGTCTCTCACGCTGTCCAGACACACGCTGGCCTTGCCAAGTCCCCTGCCGGGTTGGCAGTCGAAATACACATAGCTCTTCAGCGTGCCATTGCGATTGTCCGTCAGGCGAGTCTCCAGCCCCGTTTCCAAGTCCCTTACATAGACATTGGGATGTCCGTCCCGGTTGCTGATTACATACAGTCTTCTGTCATCGCTGCTGAGAGATGAGCAGGTGAAATAGAGCAGTTGGGTGTCATATCCGTCCGCTTCCCCTTCGCACCCGCTTATCAATAATCTTTCTTCCATCATGTCCCTTCATATTATTCTGCTGCAAAGATAAAAAAAAAACCGAAACAAGGCAAATATACGAATTATATATCCTTCATACTTATAATATGGTTAAATATATATAAAATCGTATGTTGGTTACGAAAATCAATGGTTGTTATGATGTATTTATTAAATATTATTTATATTTTTGTAGCAAAATTACGATAACAAGAAAAATATTGTAGTATGATACGAGACTTTTGGGTAAAGAACCATCTTTCCATTCGCGACAAGCAGGAATTAAGCTTCGTGGCAAAAGGGCCATCTTCGGAACTTGTCACCGAAGTTGCTGATGGTGTGTTCTTATACAAGCTGGGCATTTTATACGGTTCAAATGCTTCTGGCAAGTCGAATATGCTGATTGCCTTGAACGAGGTGTTCCGTCTGTTGGTCATGCCTAAATCGGACGCAACCGTAGGAATTAGCGGCTGTATTCCTTTTGTGCTCACTAAAGATGAGCCAACAGAAATGCATGTGTCATTCTATGCTAATGGCACCCGATATGACTACGATGTCAAGTTCAATGGCAAGCACATTCTGAGTGAAGCCTTGTACTATTACCCAAACAAATCAAAATCTCTGTTCTATGAGCGCAGTTTTGTCGGTGAGAACGTACAGGCTGACATCAAGTTTGGTGCGAGTCTCAAACTGCAAGTCAAGACTCAGGAGAGCATCCGCGAGAACACATTGAACAACCATAGTGTGTTGTCCGTCTGCCGAAAGGCTGCCTTGAAAGAAGATATTGCTCCTTTCAATGCGCTTCACGCTTGGATTATGGCCAATTATCACGATGTAGATGGCGATGTAGAAAAGGGTCTTGTTGAAATCTTGAAGGAAGCTTACAGCAATCCTAAGAAGCGTAGGTTCTATAACACCATGCTCCAAAAGGCAGACTTGAACATCCTGGAATATCGACCAGTTGTTGAAGACCGCATTGTGCCCAACGATTTCCGCGAGCGCATCCAAAAGGAGAATATCCCAGAGGAAATGAAAGATGTTCTGTTGAAGCCAACCACAGATTCCATCACTTTCTTGAACCATTCTGAGAATGGCGATTTTGACATTCCACTCAGATGGCAGTCAAAGGGCACTCAAAAGTACATCCGCATATTGGATGCCTTGTACGACTTGATAACGAGTCCTCACGTGTACTATCTTGATGAATTGGGCGAGGATCTGCACAACGACCTGTTATACTACTATCTTAACGTCTTCATCTTCAATTCCGATAAGTCGCAGCTGATTATCACGAGTCAGGAGACCACCCTTCTGTCGCAGGATATGATTAACGAGAACAGAGGCGTGGTGTGGTTTGTTGAAAAGAACAAGGAGACGGCATCTTCCGAATATGCCCGTGGCGACTCCTTTGGTTTGCACAAAAATCTCTCGCTTTACAATTCTTACCGAATTGGCCGATTGGGCGCTAAGCCGGAACTGGGTAGTATCTTTATAAATCTGGAGGACTGATATGGGAAGGCTACGACAGACAGCACTCATCCTGGGCGAAGGGCCAACGGAATTCTTCTATTTCAAATCCCTGTGCGATGTGTTCAAGCGTCTGACCATCAAGCCAGACTATCCGAAGCATACCAACATCAAGGAACTGGAAGCCAAGATTGCAGAGGGCGTGGAAATGGGTTACAGCCATATCTTCTGCATCATCGATATGGACACGAAGGACAAGGAGCCAGAGCGTTCACAATACCAGAAGCTAAAGGCGAAGTACGCCAAGCCGATTGACAAACCAAAGAAAGGCATCTACTGCGAGGTTGAATTCTTTGAAACTCATCGATGCACAGAACTGTTCTTCCTCTATTATTTCCGTTACACCTCCCGTCCATACGATGAGCAGGAGCCATTGCTCAAAGACCTCAACCAATGTGTGGAGTACCGAAAAACGATAGAGTTCTTCATCAAGACCAAAGGACTGCACGGTTACTTCGAACGCAATGGTGGGAGTCTTGAAAAAGCTGTGGCAAATGCTGATCAGTCAATGGATGAAAAGTTGAAGAGTAACAGAGATTATACGTACTCGAAATTAGGGAGGCTGATTGATAAGCTGACAGCACTCTCTGAAAAACATTAATCTTTATATTAATCAAAAATGAAAACAACAGACAATCATATTTTCATAGGTAAAGAAGACAAGTTAAACAATTGGGCTGGTCATAAAGATGTAGATAGAGATGAATTAACTGAAGAAGAAATGGGTAAACTCACAAAAAAGGTGAAGGAACTTATTAAAAACTATCTTCAATTAGATAATGTCAACTTTTTATTTGGTACAGGCTCTTCCATACATCTTGGGGCTGCCAGCATTCAAAATATTCCATCAGAGACAGAGAAGTATATTCTGGATTTAGAAGATGAAGATTTGAAGAATGCCTTCAAGTTTTACGTGGAAAAATTACAAGATAACATGATGAAGAAATACACCCCCGTCAAGGATGTAAAATTTCAGGATGACAGAAATTGGGATTTAATCTACGATGGAACATATATAAGGGATTACAAAGACATTGTTATTCCTGAAGGTGAAGAAGATTCTCCAGAAAAGCATTATGGGGAAGTATTGGTTATGTTTGAATCCCTACTTAACTATCTTACTGCCATTACATACCAAAAAGATGCGGAGCATGATGAAGGCGGAGGAAATAGAGTTAGAAAGTTAATTGAGGCATTGAAAGGTTCATTGTTTTTAATATGTGATGTTCACAACAGAAAAACTTCGGAACGAGATTTGAAGCGAATTGAAGAGAAAAAAATGTCAGATGCATTCGCGCAAAACAAATACATTTTTCATGAGAAGTTTCTGAAATCCTTAATGCAAAGACCTCTCAATCTACAGAGAGCAAATATCTTCACGAGTAATTACGACTTGGCTTTTGAATATGCATTTGACAACTTAGGAATCAAATACATTGATGGATTTTCAGGCTTTCATCATAGATATTTTAAGCCAGAGACTTTTAATTATGATATTTTCTATCCTGGTTCAACTACCGCAGGAAAAGTTCAACGTATAGAAAAAGTCATAAGATATTTTAAGCTGCATGGGTCAATTAGTTGGGTAAGTGACAATAAACGCACAGCCAACAATATTTATGGCATAGAAGAGATGCCTATTGACCTGATTAAGCGTAAAGCTGCAGATGCTGAAGAAAATGATTTCGGGTATGGTAATTTAATGATCTATCCAACTGCTGTAAAGAAAAGTTATACATTAGACTTACCATACTCTGAACTCTTTCGCCACTTCGCATATTGCACATCACAGCCTCAGTCCGTTCTATTTACTATAGGATACTCTTTCTGTGACGAGCATTTCAATGATATAATTTATCAAGCGTTATCAAATCCGTCTTTTACATTGATTATTATTGATTTTAATGGCACAAAGAAATCTGAGGAGATAAAACGCTTGCGTGATTTGAATGACCCTCGCATTATAATTCTCGAAGGTGACTTTTTAGGGGATTTCTTGACATTGGCAGACACCCTAATGCCAGATTTTCTTGATGCATCTTCTAATGACGATGTTGCAGAAACTCTTAACAAGTTGATTGTAAATAAAGAATAGTATGGCAAACGAAAGAAATATAGGTAGAATTGTAACAGTCGATAGTTTGTCTGTTTACGTCCGTTTAGACGATGATTTGAAAAGTTTATACAAAAGTGGATATGAAGAAATATATCCTGTTGCCAGGATTAATTCTTACATTGTTATACCTGTAGGAGCAGACAAAATCGTCGCAATGGTTAATCGTGTCATGACGCGAGAAGAAACCGATTTGTCAAAATCATCAGGAACAATATTTTTGACAGAATCTAATCGATATCTATCGGCAACTATGGTTGGTACGATAGAAGGAGGACAGTATATACAGGGAGTATATAATTATCCTATTCTTGATAATCCTGTATGGTATGTAACTCGAGAAGATTTGGATATCATTTTCGACCAAAAGGCAAATGAAAAAGTTGATTTCAAAAAAGACTTCTATTTACCAATAGGAACTTCACCAGCATTCCCAGATTACCAAGTAAAAATCAACCCAGATAAAATGTTCGCTAAACATATTGCGATTCTTGGAAATACAGGCTCTGGAAAATCATGTACATTAACATCGATTCTTCAAAGCCTATTTCAATATGAATACAATGGCGAAAAACTCAAAAGTGCTCATATTATAATCTTTGATACAAACGGGGAGTACAAAGATGCATTCAATATTGATGAGAAGCACTTGGTAAATTCTTTCCATATCAACGAAGATGGATTGAAAGTTCCCTATTGGTTTATGAACTTCGATGATATGGATTATCTATTTGAACCAACGGCAGGAACACAAAGCCCTATTTTGAAACGCGCTTTAGGTTTAGCTAAATCTAAAGTGAATCCATCTGCATCGTCCTATATAGGCAAGACGGATATTTCTTTGATAAAGTCCTATATTACAGATTTATGTGGTACGGATACGAGCGTAAAAAAAGCATTATTAGAAAGATCTGACTTTATAAAAAAGAAACTTGCGGAATATAAAGATGCGGGAAATATCAAATTTGATTTGACTAGATTGTGTAAAGGAGCAGAACTTTTAAATGAGGCTAAAGGCAGTCTTACGACCAATGGTACTTTTATCAATGGTGCTATTAATTATGACAAACTCTCAAACGGATTGGCCGTATTTCAAGAGGAACTAGGAAAGTATGAACAAGCAATACAGGAAAGCATATCTGCAGAAAACCGCAACGTTGACAATCCTCTGTTTTTTTCATTCAACGAGCTTCTGACTGAGTATATTGATAGTGCTATTAGAGAACAGAGTGTTGCCACTGACAGGCTGAACGAGTATATTTCAACCTTGTTGCTTAGAATGCGTTCGTATGTAGATGACGTACGCTTAGCTGAGCCGTTGATGTTGGATAAGCAAACAGACATCAATAATGCGTTAGTTCAGTTTCTCGCTTTTGTATTAGGCGATTATTGTACAATATACGATAAGGAAGAGTCTAAAGACTCGGTTTTCCAAGCATATTACACTGAGAAGACAAAGGGAAAGGAAGAGAAACAAAGGAATCAAATTACAATAATAGATATGTCTCTTTTACCTTTTCAAGTACTTGAAACTATAACAGGACTTGTTGGAAGGTTAATCTTAGAGTTTCTTTCACGTTTTGACAAAGACGAAAGAGGTAAAATGCCAGTTGTTATTGCATTAGAAGAGGCACAAAACTATATCCCAGAAAATAATCAAAAAGATCGAGACTCTATTTCAAGAAAGGTGTTCGAAAGAATTGCTCGCGAAGGCAGAAAATATGGTTTGTCGCTATTGGTGTCAAGTCAAAGGCCTTCCGAACTATCCAAAACAGTGCTGTCACAATGCAATAGTTTTATTGTGCATAGAATTCAAAATCCTGATGACCAAACATATATTCGCAAACTTGTATCTGCCTCAAATTCAGAGATTCTGAGTCAATTGCCTACATTGCCACAGCAACATGTTATCATTATGGGTGATTGTGTCAGGACACCAGTAGTAGCAAGAATGAATACTGCTAAGCCAAAACCAAATAGCAATGATCCTGAATTTGTGGATAATTGGATTAAATCGGAAAAAATCGATTATAAGAAGTATATTAACAAATGGTTGGAAAATGATGAGAAGGAAGCTTAAAGAATAGAACAATGATTATATCAAACTCGGGCGGAAACATGCAAATAAATAATGTTTCCGCCCAAAATTATATTTACACAGAACTATTTCGTCACAATATCATACAGACTCTTGTAGTCCTTGGCGACGTCGTAGATGCAGCCATTCTCGCTGATGGCTTTGAAGTGGCGACGGGCACATTCTATCTTGCTTTCCTCTGTGTCTCTGAGCTGAGAGCCCTTAAGGTCATTGTTCTTGGACTATGCCACTATTATTCAATAATTAATCGTTCTGGATGCTTACTTTCATATTTAACATCAAATACAAACACGTATTCATTTACAACATCTTTTATCTGAATAGGAAGCATAAGGCGAATCTGTTGTGCTTCTTTTGTTATTTTATCGGGGTACATAGAATCAGTCACCCATTCTTTTAGTAATTCACTATATCTAACATTTGAAGTTGGGCAAGCAACATCTTCCAAAGACGCCCCCCGAATAATCGTAGATGCAGGTTGTGAGGCTTCCCTTTGGCTATATTTTATTCCTAAATGCATAACTTTAGAAGTAGAGCCTGAACAATCTACAAAAACAGCATCATCCCAAACTACCTTGATAGAGTTCTGGGATTTGTTTTTTAGTTTGAAACTAAACTGAGTACTTTCACCAAAGATTATTATATCTATAAGTTCATCTTCAAAAGAATACTTTGTCACTCCTTCTTCCTTTATAGATTTGACTTCACCATATCTTTCTGAAGAATTTTCTGGTTTTTCAACCTTGACCAATGTAGAATGATATGAACCTAATTTATCTTCAGCTATATAATTATTGACTGTTTTATCAACATTGTTAGTGATGAAACTTCGGTTTATTTCATTGTTGTTAACATAGTAAACTATATCTTTTAAACGATTTCCAGCAATAGGCTTTTCTAGTTTTACATCTGTTATTATATATGCACCTTTTACAAGTGGATCTGTATATTTTTTGCCTATAAGTGTTTCTTTCTCAGTATTGAAATCATCAATGAAAATAAATGGGTATTCATAAGCCAAATCTGCATAGGCTTTCATCTTTAATTTCTTTTTACTATTTTTTTCCTTAAAAGTAATCGTGACTTTATCATAAGATGAAATGTAACCCGATCTCGGGGTAATATCTAATACTTCGTATTCTGCTTCTGCTACAAATTTTTGAGTCTTGAACACATCACTTTCTGCAAAGTTCAATGGTTTGCAAGGAATATACATAACATTCTTTCCAATATACTTCTGAAAAGATTCAAAAGAAGAGTGGTTTTCAAACCCGAATTTGCCAAATATTGGGTCTTTATCTAATACCCCAGCAAATGAAAACAATGGCATAAAGAGAAACAATAAAATAACACTCAATAATTTTTTTTCCATAATCATGTCGTTTAAAAATGTTAATTTAATGATATTATATACAAAAAAAGAACGTGGACTATTTACTTCGTCTACGTATTCCTGGTATCGCCAAACACCATTGCAGCTTAAACGAGTAAAAGCCCACGCCAGCCGGCGTGAACCATTTACTTTCGTCTTGCTGCTTGAAATTTTGGCGATTTCGGAATACAAGAACAAAAAGCAAACGCTTCATCTATATGTCTTTATATTTGTCTTAGCCCATAGGCTTATTTCAGTTTAAAGGGTTCAACATTTGTTAATCGATGGCAAAGATAATCAATCCTTTTGAAACGGCAAAGGAAAAGGGGGAGAAAAAACTGATGGATTGTTTCAAACGATTACAGGATTACAGGATTACACCCCTTTTGGGGCGCCCCTCTCTGAAATCTTCAATTTTTATTTATATAAAAATATTTATATAATAAATAAATATAGTATAAATATACGGTGATGGAAGTCGAGGGTTCAGAAAACAGGGTGTAATCCTGTAATCTTGTAATCGCTCACGAGTCGATTCGTAAGTGATACATTTACGCATCGGAAATGATATACTTACGCATTGGAAATGATACATCTACGCATTGGAAAGGATGCTTCCGCCCATCAGAAGCAATGCTTCCAGACTATGGAAAGGTTGCTTCCGCCCATTGGAAGCGGGGAATGGGGCAGATTCCTATAAAGTTTCTTAAATGTAAGTTTTTGGAAACTTTTTTAATACTTTTTAGCCACTATTATTCGGCTATCTCATGGGTATGTAGTACTTTTGCATCTGCTTAAAAATGGACAAATTTAAATTCTTAAAATAATTATGGCAGAAGCTATAGACATCCGCGAACTGAATGTTCGCATTGAGCAACAGAGCGCCTTCGTCACTAACCTGGTGCATGGTATGGATCAGGTGATCGTGGGCCAGAAACACCTTGTGGATTCCTTGCTGATCTCGCTCCTGAGCGATGGCCACATCTTGCTGGAAGGTGTGCCGGGTCTGGCAAAGACGCTGGCCATCAAGACGTTGGCTCAGCTCATCGATTCCGACTACAGTAGAATACAGTTTACTCCCGACCTTCTTCCTGCCGACGTGATCGGTACGATGATCTATTCGCAGAAGGACGAGAAGTTCCAGGTGAAGAAGGGTCCCGTGTTTGCCAACTTCGTGCTGGCAGATGAAATCAACCGTGCTCCGGCGAAGGTGCAGAGTGCCTTGCTGGAGGCTATGCAGGAGAAGCAGGTGACTATCGGCAGCGATACGTTTGAGCTGCCCAACCCGTTCCTGGTGATGGCTACGCAGAACCCTATCGAGCAGGAGGGCACGTATCCGCTGCCTGAGGCTCAGGTGGACCGTTTCATGCTGAAGGTGGTCATCGACTATCCTACGCTGGAGGAGGAGAAGCTGATTATCCGTGAGAACCTGCAGGGGGCCCTGCCTACGGTGCGTCCTGTGTGCTCGGCTCAGGAGATTATCGATGCTCGCCAGGTGGTGCGCCAGGTGTATATCGATGAAAAGATTGAGCAGTATATTGCCGACATCGTGTTTGCCACGCGCTATCCTGACCGCTATGGGCTGGGTGAGCTGAAGGATATGATTTCGTTTGGTGGCTCGCCGCGTGCCAGTATCAATCTGGCCAAGGCTGCCCGTGCCTATGCCTTCATCAAGAGGCGTGGCTATGTGGTGCCTGAGGATGTGAGGGCCGTGGCTCATGATGTGCTGCGCCATCGCATCGGACTGTCTTATGAGGCTGAGGCCAGCAACGTGACCAGCGAGGAAATCGTCTCGAAGATTATCAATAAGGTGGAAGTGCCTTGATGGTTGATAGTTGATGGTTTATGGTTGATGGTTGTTAGTTTTGTGTTTTTGTGATGGAAACGTCAGAGATACTGAAGAAAGTAAGGAAGATTGAAATCAAGACCCGCGGGCTGAGTTCAAACATCTTCGCCGGACAATACCATTCGGCCTTCAAGGGTAGGGGAATGGCTTTCAGCGAGGTGAGAGAGTATCAGTTTGGGGATGACGTGCGTGACATCGACTGGAACGTGACGGCAAGGTTTCATCGTCCCTACGTGAAGGTCTTTGAGGAGGAGCGCGAGCTGACGGTGATGCTGCTGATCGACGTGTCGGGTTCTCTGGAGTTTGGCACGCAGGTGCAGATGAAGAAGGACATGGTGACGGAGATTGCTGCCACGCTGGCTTTCAGCGCCATTCAGAACAACGATAAGATTGGCGTGATATTCTTCTCGGACAAGATTGAGAAGTATATTCCTCCGAAGAAGGGACGCAAGCATATTCTCTACATCATCCGCGAGATGCTCGACTTCAAGCCTGAGAGCAGGAAGACTGACGTACGTCTGGCGGTGGAATTCCTGACGAGCGTGATCAAGCGTCGTTGCACGGCTTTCATGCTGAGCGACTTCTATTCGCCTAACGACTTCACCCAGGCTCTCACTATCTGCAACCGCAAGCACGACGTGGTGGCTATCCAGGTGTATGACCAGAGGGCCAAGACGCTGCCCGATGTGGGGCTGATGAAGGTGCGTGATGCGGAGACTGGCCACGAGATGTATATCGACACCAGCAGCAAGAAGCTCCGACGGGCCCATACGGCCTACTGGATGAAGCGCCAGGAGGAGCTGAAGGAGTCGTTCACCAAGAGCAATGTAGATAACGTGAGCATTGCCACGAGCGATGACTACGTGAAGCAGCTGCTGATGCTCTTCCGGATGAGGAGCTGATAGTTGATGGTTGATGGTTGATGGTTGATGGTTTATAGTTTATAGTTAATAGTAAAAGAGTTTGAAGAGACTGATATTATATATTGCGCTGATTTGCTGTCCGTTGTGTGGGGCGGCTCAAGTACAGGTGGAATCCGTGATTGATTCCATCCAGATACTGATTGGCGAGCAGGCGCATGTCACGCTGAGCGTCTCGATGAAGAAAGGGCAGACGCTGGAGCTTCCGGAGTTTAAGCCCTCTCAGTATATCACGCCCGGCGTGGAGGTGCTGGAGTCATCTGAGGCTGACACATCGGAGCTGGACAACGGGATGATCCGGGTGAGCAAGGTATATACCCTGACTTCATTCGACGAGCAGCTCTACTATCTGCCTGCGCTGAAGGTGAAGGCCGGGGGCAAGACTTACCAGAGCAAGAGCCTGGCGCTGAAGGTGTTGACCGTGCCTGTGGATACGCTCCATCCCGAGCAGTTCTATCCGCCGAAGGACGTGCAGGACAATCCGTTCCAGTGGAGCGAATGGAGCCCGCTGTTCTGGCTGAGTGTGCTGCTGCTGGTATTGGTGTGCCTGGCCGTCTATCTGCGTTCACGCCTGAAGAACAACAAGCCCATCCTGGCCAAGGTGCGCATCGTGAAGCGAGTGTTGCCCCACCAGCGAGCCATGCAGGAGATAGAGCAACTGAAGGCCGACCGCATGCAGAGCTCGGAAGACCAGAAGGCCTACTATACGCGGCTTACTGACACGCTCCGCAAGTATATTGAGGAGCGGTTCGGGTTCAATGCGATGGAGATGACCTCCACGGAGATTATCTCGCGCCTGCAGGAGGCTGAAGACCAGAAGATGATCGACGAGCTGCGGGAGCTTTTCACTACGGCAGACCTCGTGAAGTTTGCCAAGTATTCCACGCTCATCAATGAGAACGACATGAACCTGGTGAATGCCGTACAGTTTATCAACGAGACGAAGCTTGAGAACCAGCCCACGACGGAGCGTGTGGAGCCCAAGCTGACCGAGCAGGAGGTGCGCTCCCAGCGTTCAAGGATTGCCCTGAAGTGGGCCATCGGCGTGATTGCCGTGGTTTCCACCGCCTTGCTGGTCTATGTGTTCTATCAGGCTTACCTTTTAATAGGATAAGATAAATTATGGAATTTGTAAACAAAGAATACCTGCTGTTGCTGCTATTGCTGATACCGTATGTGCTATGGTATCTGCTTTACCGCAAGAAGAGCGAGCCCACGATGCAGATGAGCGACACCAATGCCTATCGCTATGCACCGAAGAGCCTGCGCCAGCGTCTGGTGTGGCTTCCCGATGTGTTGAGGATGCTCACGTTTGTGCTGGTGGTGGTGTGTCTGGCTCGTCCGCAGACTCATAACAGCTGGGGCAAGCGAACCACCGAGGGCATTGACATCATGCTGGCCATGGACGTATCTACCAGTATGCTTGCCCAGGACCTGAAGCCTAACCGCATCGAGGCTGCCAAGAGCGTGGCCACGGAGTTTATCAGCGGCCGTCCTGACGATAATATCGGACTGACCATCTTTGCCGGTGAGGCCTTCACCCAATGTCCGATGACTACCGACCATACCTCTCTGCTGAACCTGCTCCAGAATGTGCGTACGGATATTGCCGCACGCGGACTGATTGAGGACGGAACGGCCGTGGGTATGGGTCTGGCCAATGCCGTGAGCCGCCTGAAGGATTCGAAGACGAAGAGCAAGGTGGTGATCCTGCTGACCGACGGTTCCAACAACATGGGCGACATCTCGCCCCTGACGGCTGCCCAGATAGCCAAGAGCCTGAACATCCGCGTCTATACCATTGCCGTGGGCACGAAGGGTGTGGCACCTTATCCGATGCAGGTGGGCGGCAGCATCCAGTACGTGAACGTGAAGGCCGATGTGGATACCCAGACGCTGAGCCAGATAGCAGCTATGGCCGACGGCCACTTCTACCGGGCCACGAGCACGGCAGAGCTGAAGCAGATATACCGCGACATTGACAAGCTGGAAAAGACGAAGATGGACGTGAAGAAATTCTCCAAGCACTATGAGGCCTATCAGCCGTTTGCGCTGGCAGCCTTCCTCACGCTGCTGCTCGAGATACTGTTAAGAATCACTTGGTTTAGAAGAATACCGTAATGTTCAGATTTGAAAACCCCATATATCTCTACCTGCTGGTGCTGATTCCGATATTGGCGCTCATCAGGTTTTACGTGATCAGCAAACGCAGGAAGAAGCTGAAGAAATTCGGCGACCCTGAACTGTTGAAGGCGCTGATGCCTGATGTGTCACGCTTCCGTCCGGAGGTGAAGTTCTGGCTCTTGATGGCTGCCTTGGCCTTGCTGATCGTGATGCTGACCCGCCCACAGATGGGAACAAAGATATCACGCGAGAAGCGCAACGGCATCGAGGCCATGATAGCCGTGGATATCAGCAACTCGATGAAGGCTGAGGATGTGGTGCCTTCGCGCCTGGACAAGAGCAAGATGCTCATCGAGCGGATGGTGGACAACTTCACCAACGACAAGGTGGGCCTGGTGGTCTTTGCCGGCGATGCCTTTATCCAGCTGCCCATCACGAGCGACTATGTGTCGGCCAAGATGTTCCTGCAGAACACTGACCCATCGCTGATAGCCACCCAGGGAACCAACATTGCCGAGGCTATCAATATCTCGATGAACAGCTTCACCCAGCAGGAGAAGATAGGGCGAGCCATCATCGTGATTACGGATGGTGAAGACCATGAAGGCGGTGCCGTAGAGGCAGCCCAGGCAGCCCTGAAGAAGGGCATGCGCGTGTTTGTGCTCGGTGTGGGAAGTACGAAGGGTTCTCCCATCCCCGACGGTGAGGGTGGCTATATGAAGGACAACTCCGGCCAGGAGGTGATGTCGGCCCTGAATGAGCAGATGTGTAAGGATCTGGCCAAGGCCGGTGGCGGTGCCTATATCCATGTGGATAACACCAATGCCGCCCAGGAGCAGCTCAACGACGAGCTGACGAAGTTGCAGAAGGGTGAGCTCTCGAGTGTGGTCTATAGCGAATACGACGAGCAGTTCCAGGCCTTCGGCATTCTCGTGCTGCTGCTGCTGATTATCGAAGTATGTGTGTTGGAGAGCCGGAACCCGTTGCTCAAAAACGTTAAATTGTTCAAGAGAAAATGAGAAAGATACTGATATATATGTTTCTTCTTGTGGCCGTGGCCGCCCAAGCCCAGACAGACCGCCAATGCATCCGTCAGGGCAACCGCCTCTATCATCAGAAGCAATGGGCTCAGGCGGAAGTGGAGTATCGGAAGGCGCTTGCCAAGAATGCTGATAATCCGCAGGCTCTCTACAATCTGGGATGTGCGCTGATGATGCAGCAGAAAGACTCGGCTGCCATTATCCAATACCAGAAAGCCGCTCAGGTGGAAACCAACAAGCTGCGCCGTTCGAGGGCTAACCACAACATCGGCGTGATCTGCCAGAACCATCGCATGTATGGCGAGGCCATCAAGGCCTACCAGCAGTCGCTTCGCGATAATCCGAAAGACGATGAGACCCGCTATAACCTGGCCCTCTGCAAGCAGCAGAACAAGCAAAACCAGCAGCAGAACCAGCAGAATAAGGACCAGAACAAGGACAAGAACCAGGATAAGCAGAAGCAGGACAAGAAGCAAAATGAAAACAAAGATAAGAACAAGGAACAGCAACAACAGGACCAGAACGAGCAGATGAGCAAGGACAATGCCGAGCAGCTGCTCAATGCTGCCATCCAGAACGAGAAGGCCACGCAGCAGCGGATGAAGAAAGCCATGCAGCAGCCCCGCCGAAGGAATGTGCAGAAGAACTGGTAATGACCGATTTGTTAATGTTTCGAATAGAATAGAAGGATATGAAGAAATATCTGTTCATATTACAACTGATGATGATCAGCATGGCGGTGGGAGCGCAGAGTCTCACGGTCAATGCTCCGTCGCGTGTGCAGACGGGTGAGAACTTCCGCCTGACCTATACCGTGAATACGCAGGATGCTGATAATTTCCGTGTGGGCAATGTGCCTGAAGGACTGGAGATCATCACCGGTCCCTACACGTCGAGCCAGTCGTCGTTCCAGATGGTGAACGGACATACCAGCAGCTCGTCGTCGATTACCTACACGTTCATAGTCTGCGCCAACAAGAGCGGTAGCTATACGATTCCAGCTGCCCATGTGAGAGCCGGTGGCAAGCAGATCGCTTCCCATCCCGTGAAGATTACCGTTCATGGACAGGCAGAAAGCACGGGAGGTGCACCGAAGATGCATGAGGACAATGATAACCACCAGATGCGTCAGGCCGGAAGTGCCATCACGGGTAACGACCTCTTCATCCGTGTGAGTGCCAACAAGAAGCGTGTGCATGAGCAGGAGCCCGTGTTGCTTACCTATAAGGTATATACGCTCGTTGACCTGACGACGCTGGAAGGAAAGATGCCCGACCTGACGGGATTCCATACGCAGGAAGTGAAATTGCCTCAGCAGAAGAGTTTCCACGTGGAGGAAGTCAATGGCCGTCCTTACCGGTGTGTCACGTGGAGCCAATACGTGATGTATCCCCAGATGACAGGCCAGTTGGAGATTCCGAGCATTACCTTCAACGGAACCGTGGTCCAGCAGAACCGTGCCGTTGATCCCTTTGAGGCCTTCTTCAATGGCGGCAGCGGATATGTGGAGGTGAAGCGCAGCATCAAGGCTCCGGGGCTGACCATTCAGGTAGATCCGCTTCCTACGCGTCCGGCCAACTTCTCGGGTGGTGTGGGAAAATTCAATATCTCAGCGCAACTCAACAAGACCGAGATCAAGGCCAACGATCCTGTGACGCTCCGCGTGGTGGTGAGCGGAACCGGCAACCTGAAGCTCATCAAGCAGCCGGTAGTGAACTTCCCCAAGGATTTCGACAAGTACGACCCCAAGATAACGGATAAGACCAAGCTGACCGCCAATGGCGTGGAGGGCAACATGGTTTACGACTTTCTGGTGGTTCCGAGAAATCAGGGTAAGTATCAGATTCCTCCCGTAGAGTTTACCTATTATGATACGTCGGCTAATGCCTACAAGACCTTGAAGACGCAAGCCTTTGATATCAATGTGGAGAAGGGTGACGGCAATGCCTCGGCAGCTGTCTATGCAGAGCAGAAGAACCAAGACATTCACGGCATCAAGATGGGAACGAGCCGCTTCAACAAAGTGGGTGGAATGTTCTATGGAAGCACCACCTATTGGGTGATTCTGGCTTTGATACTGATGGTATTCGTGGCCCTGCTGGTTGCCTTCCGTCATCGTGCCATTGAGAATGCAGATATCGTGAAGATGCGCTCGAAGATGGCCAATAAGGTGGCAACGAAGCGACTGAAGAAAGCCAACAAGCTGATGCAGCAACAGCGTCAGGGCGAATTCTATGATGAAGTGCTCCGTGCTCTTTGGGGCTATGTAGGCGACAAACTCAACATTCCGGTCAGCGAACTTTCCAAGGAGAATATCGAGGACAAGCTGCGTGACCGCAACGTTGACGACGACACGATCAGTAAGTTTATGACCGCCCTTGATGAATGCGAGTTTGAGCGCTATGCACCAGGAGATGCTGCGGGTAATATGAACAAGACATTCACTTCGGCTATGACTGCCATCACACAGATTGAAGACGTAATGAAGACGAACAAGAAGGCTTCCAGGAATGCCACGATGCGCCTTGTGCTCCTGATGATCACGATGGGATTGTCGGCTCTGCCCTCAATGGCCATCACCAAGGCCAATGCCGATGCCGAGTACAGCAAGGGCAACTACGTGCAGGCCATCAAGGACTATGAGGAACTGCTGAAGAAGAACAAGACGGCAGAGCTCTATTACAACTTAGGCAATGCCTATTATCGCACGGATAACATCGTGCAGTCGGTGTTGGCCTATGAGCGTGCCCTGATGCTATCCCCGGGTGATGATGATATCCGGTTTAACCTGCAGATGGCCCGTTCGAAGACTATTGACAAGATTACGCCAGCGTCGGAAATGTTCTTCATCTCCTGGTGGCGTTCGCTCACAGGTATGATGAGTGCCGACGGGTGGGCTTATTGTTCCATTCTCTTCATCTCGCTGGCTCTCTTGCTGCTACTGGCCTATCTCTTCTCGGAGCAGTTGTGGTTGCGGAAGGTTGGATTCTTCGGCGGTATCATTCTCATTGTGCTCTTCCTGCTGAGCAATGTGTTTGCCTATCAGCAGAAGAAGCTCTTCGAGAACCGTAAGGGTGCGATTGTGATGAGTCCGTCGCTGACCATCAAGAAGACCCCCTCCAAGAGCAGCTCGGATGTGAGTGTGATTCACGAAGGTACCCGTGTTGACATTACCGATGACACGATGCGCGACTGGAAGGCTGTCCGTCTGGCCGATGGTCGTGAAGGATGGGTTCCGGCTTCAGAGATTGAAAAGATATAAATAGGCTGCGATATGTTCCAGGAGATAGATCTCGCTTTGCTTCATTTCTTCAATGGTAGCCAGTCGGCTATCTTCGATCAGTTCATTCTCACGCTGACGAATGGGCTGACGTGGATTCCGCTTTACATTGCCTTGTTCGTGATGGTGCTGAAGAATAACGAGTCTATGTCGCAGATATTCATCATTGTCGGCTGTTGTGCAATGGGGGTTATCTTCTCCGCAGGTGTGGACGATTTGTTGGTGAAGCCTCTTGTGGGCCGTCCGCGACCTGCTCAGGATTTGGCCATCAAATACACGATTGATACGGCGCTTGGCTATCGGGAAAGTGGTTTCAGCTTCTTCTCGGCTCATGCGGCAAACACCTTCACGCTGGCCATCTATATGATATTTCTGGTGCGTAACCGCGCCTTCACGATAGCAATGACCCTGTGGTCGTTGCTCAACTGCTATACCCGCCTGTATCTGGGAGTACATTATCCGTCGGATATCCTTTGCGGACTGCTCTTCGGTACGGCCGTCGGCAGCATTGCCTACTGGATTCACCTGCGTCTGTATTATAAGGTGACGCCACACTTCCGCTACGTATCAGAGGCTTACACAAAGACCGGCTATTCTATTGGCGACATCGATATGGTGATTGCCACTTTGGTACTTACACTTATTTATGCACTTTTCAAATCAGTTTTGTCTGTATGATTGACCCCAAACATATTCGGATTTCCGATTACAACTACGATCTGCCCGATGAGCGGATTGCCAAGTTCCCCATTGCTCAGCGAGACCATAGCAAATTGCTCGTCTATAAGCATGGGGAAGTCTCCGATGATTCATTCTATCATTTACCCGACTATCTGCCCGAGGGAGCGCTGATGGTGTTCAACAACACCAAGGTGATTCAGGCCCGAATGCATTTCCGCAAGGAAACGGGAGCACTCATCGAAGTGTTTCTTCTCGAACCCGCAGATCCTACCGACTACGAACTGATGTTCCAACTGACGAGCCATTGTTCGTGGCTTTGCATGATTGGCAATCTGAAGAAGTGGAAAGAGGGAACTCTCAAACGCGACTTCAACATCAAGGGCCAGCCGCTCACGCTGACCGCCACACGTAGGCAGATGGTGGGTAATAGCCATTGGGTCGATCTGGAATGGAACAATGCAAACGTTACCTTTGCGGAGATTCTTGAGGAAGTAGGCGAACTGCCTATCCCTCCATACCTGAACAGGGATACGGAGGAGAGCGACAAGACAACCTACCAGACGGTCTATTCGAAGATCAAGGGCTCCGTGGCTGCTCCAACGGCCGGACTCCATTTCACCGAGGATGTGCTCCATGCTATTGATGAGAAGGGAATTGACCGTGAGGAAGTGACACTCCACGTGGGAGCCGGCACCTTCAAGCCCGTGAAGAGCGAGGAGATTGAAGGCCATGAGATGCACACCGAATATATCTGTGTGCGCAAGGAAACGCTTGAAAAACTGATTGCCCATGATGCGAAGGCCATTGCCGTGGGCACCACCAGCGTACGTACGCTTGAGAGCCTCTATTATATGGGTTGCCGACTGGCCAGGAATCCCGAATTGTCGGAAAGTGAGCTTCACATTGACCAATGGGAACCCTATGAGGAAAGGGCAGGGGAGGAGATAGCTCCCAAAGAGGCTTTGCAACATCTGCTCAGTTGGCTCGAACGCCATCATCTGCCCGCACTCCATTCAAGTACGCAGATTATCATTGCCCCCGGCTATGAATACAAAATCGTAAAGATGCTGGTCACCAACTTCCACCAGCCGCAATCCACGTTGCTGCTTCTGGTGAGTGCCTTCGTGAAGGGCGACTGGCATAAGATATACGACTATGCCTTGGCTCACGATTTCCGATTCTTGAGCTATGGCGACAGCAGTTTATTGATTCCGTAAAAAAGACATTTAAAATGAAAATAGGAGATAAAGTAAGGTTTCTTTCCGAGACAGGAGGCGGCAAAGTGGCTGGCTTCCGTGGGAAAGACATCGTCCTGGTAGAGGATGAGGACGGGTTTGAGATTCCTACGCCCATCAATGAGGTTGTGGTGATTGATACCGACGACTATAATATCGCCAAGGTTGTGGCACCCAAGGTGAACCCGAAGGCCAAAGAGCCGGTGGAAGAACCCGAGGTTGAACCTGCCGATAAGCCCGTCACCTTCAAGGCCCCCGTTGAGGAGCGTCGTGGAGGGGATGTGCTGAGTGTCTATCTGGCATTTGTTCCGGTAGATGTGAAGATGATTTCGAATACACGCTTTGAAACCTACATCGTCAATGACGGTAACTATTACATACGCTATGCCTACATGGTGGCCGAGGGAAACGCCTGGACCTTGCGTTCTACAGGTGAGGTGGAGCCCAACACCAAGTTGTTTATCGAGGAATTCGGGCGTGAGTCGCTCAACCAGATGGAACGTGTTTCCATTCAGTTGTTTGCCTATAAGCGCGAAAAACCTTTCCTGCTGAAAAAGCCCGTAGGGGTTCAGCTGCGTGTGGATGCCGTGAAGTTCTATAAGCTTCATACTTTCCAGAAGAACGATTTCTTCGAACAGCCTGCGCTCGTCATGACCATCGTGGAGAATGACAGGGTGGCATTGGGTATCGACGTGAATCCCGAACAACTCAAGCAGCAGATGATGCAAAAGGCAGAGCCCGACAAAACTCGGGTAGTTATCCAGCCTGCGCGTAAACCGGTTGACAAGGATGCCCCCATCGTGGTTGACCTTCATGTGGACCAGCTCTTGGAAACCACGGCAGGCATGAACAATGCCGATATATTGAACCATCAGCTTGATGTGTTCCGCCGTACGATCGAGGAAAACAAACATAAGAAAGGCCAGAAGATCGTCTTCATTCACGGCAAGGGCGAAGGTGTGCTTCGTGCGGCCATCATCCACGAACTGAACTACCGCTACAAGCAATATCCCCATCAGGATGCTTCTTTCCGCGAATATGGCTATGGGGCTACTCAGATTACTATCAGATAACTAAAAATCGAACGAGATATGAAACACGGATTTATCACGGTGGCAGCAGCCATACCTTCGGTGAAGGTGGCCGATTGCAACTATAACGAGAAACAGTTGGAAAGTCTGATTGCCCAGGCTGAAGGCAAGGGCGTGGAAGTCGTTGTCTTTCCGGAGTTGTGCATCACGGGATACACCTGTCAGGATCTTTTTTGCCAGCAACTGTTGCTGGATGAGGCAGAGAAGGCCGTACTGAAACTGCTGGATTTCACTCACTCGCTCGATATCATTGTCATCGTAGGATTGCCCGTGGTTTGTGGTGACCTGCTGCTCAATTGTGCTGCCGTCATTCAGAAGGGCGACCTCTTGGGACTTATCCCCAAGACCTACCTGCCTAACTATAGTGAATTCTATGAGAAGCGCTGGTTTGCTTCCGCTCAGGATCTGGATGATACCGACTTGCTGTTTGCCGGAAAGAGCATCCGCCTTTCTGCTGACCCCGTACTCTTCCGCACGTGTGATGGAGTGAATTTCGGCGTGGAGATCTGCGAAGATGTATGGGCTCCGGCTCCTCCCAGCAATCATTTGGCCCTGTCGGGTGCGGAACTGATCTTCAATCTTTCTGCCAGCGACGAACTGATTGGCAAGCATGACTATCTGAAGTCTCTGCTGGCTCAGCAGAGTGCCCGTACGATGACCGGCTATGTCTATAGCGGTTGCGGTTATGGCGAGAGCACCCAGGATGTGGTCTATGGCGGCAATGCCCTGATTTATGAAAACGGTAAGCTCTTGGTTGAAGCTGACCGCTTCTCACTCGATCCCCAGCTGATGAAATCGCAAATAGATGTGGAGAAACTTCGCACGGAGCGTCGCACCAACAGCACCTATGTGAATGCTCAGCATTGCTATTCGGCAAAGATTGTCAATGCCCATGGCATTCAGTCACGCGACTTCCAGCTGATACGTGAGGTGGATGCGCATCCCTTCATCCCGAAAACCTCCAATATGAAGCAAGCTTGTGAGGAAATTTTCAGCATTCAGGTGATGGGCTTGGCCAAACGTATTGAGCACACCCATTCCAAGAAAGTCATTGTGGGTATCAGCGGCGGACTGGATTCTACGCTTGCCCTGCTCGTTTGTGTGAAGACCTTCGATAAGTTGAAGATGGACCGCAAGGGAATAGTGGGCGTGACGATGCCCGGTTTTGGCACGACTGACCGCACCTACAACAATGCCGTCAACCTGATGAAGAGTCTCGGCATTACGATGATGGAGATCTCAATCGCAAAGGCTGTCACCCAACATTTCAAAGACATCGGACATGATGCCGATATTCACGACGTGACCTATGAGAATTCTCAGGCACGCGAACGCACACAGATTTTGATGGACCTCAGCAACCAGCTTGGCGGCTTGGTTGTTGGTACTGGTGACCTCTCGGAACTGGCTCTCGGATGGGCAACCTATAATGGTGACCACATGTCGATGTATGGTGTGAATGCCAGCGTGCCCAAGACGCTGATACAATACCTCGTGCGATATGTGGCTGAGACTGAACGCGTCGAGAAGAATGACCAGCAGTCGTATGAAATCCTGATGGACATCGTGGATACACCTATCTCACCCGAACTGATACCTGCCGACGAGAACGGCAATATCAAGCAGAAGACCGAAGACCTTGTGGGCCCCTACGAGCTCCACGACTTCTTCATCTATTATTTCCTGCGCTTCGGTTTCCGTCCTCAGAAGATATTCCTCTTGGCCCAGCATGCTTTCAAGGGCAGCTATGATGACGCTACGATCAAGAAATGGCTTACCACCTTCCTGCGCCGCTTCTTTGCCCAGCAGTTCAAGCGTTCGTGCCTGCCTGACGGTCCCAAGGTGGGTAGTGTGAGCCTGTCGCCTCGTGGTGACTGGCGAATGCCTACGGATGCTTCTTCCGAATTGTGGCTGAAGGAATGCGAAGCGTTGTAAGAAACCAATATCTTTGAAAAACAAAAGGAGAAAGACCGTTGAGCCTTTCTCCTTTTTGTTTATACGTTGAATCCATTATAACTGCCACCAATGCTTCTTCCTTGGCTGTTCGTGGCTCATGCTTTCACCCATTCGCTCGCGGATAATATCGGTGAGTGACATATGGTGGGATATTATTCTGTACATAGTACCCCAGTCAGGCAGCCCCCCGATGTTGCGGTCGTCGATGAAGAGATCCGCTTTCAGCTTGCGTGAGAAGTGATTGTTATTGTCGGTTGTCTCCTCAGGATAATCGCGGTTGACAGCATAGAACTCCACTCCTCGCTCACGACACCATGCGACGGCCTCGTCGAGCAATTCACCTTCGCGCACACTCCATAGGATCAGCTTGTGACCTTCCTTGATGAGGAGTTTGAGCGTATCGGTGGCAAAGGGGAGTTCCTTGCCAATCTTGGGATACTCGTGGGTGACGATAGTTCCGTCGAAATCAACAGCGATAGTCATTCCTGATTAGTGTTTAATGGAGTCGTCATCCTTGTTTCCGTAGTGGCTCTGGCTATAGTTGCCATACTGACCGTAGCTGCCGTAAGAACCATAGTTGCCGTAGCCATAGCGGCCGTAGCCATACTTACCGTAACCATACTTGCCATAGCTGCTGTAACGGCCATAGCGTCCGTAGCGACCATACTTGCCATAGCGTCCGTAGCCGTAGTAGTAGCCATACTTCTTCTTCGACATGTCGATACCGTTGATCACGATGGCCATGTTAGGCAGCTTCTCGTCGTTGGCCAGACCGTTGATGAGCTCGAAGGAAGACTTGGCGGTATAGTCGGCGCGGCACATATAGATAGTGGCATCGGCCACACGTCCTACCTGGAGCGTATCGGTAACCAGACCTACAGGAGCCGTATCAACGAGGATGTAATCATACTTTTCACGAAGCACGTTGAAGATGGTCTCCAGCGATGGGCGAGCCATCAACTCGGCAGGGTTGGGTGGGATAGGACCAGCCATCAGCAGGTCGAGGTTCTTGTTAACGCCTGAAGGCAGAATCTGCTCGGCGATGTCGCTCCACTTAGGCTCCTCCATGGTGAGCAGCGGAGTGATACCGTTGTGGTGGTTGTTAATCTCGAACAGCTCAGCCAGACGAGGCTTACGGATGTCAAGACCAACGATGATTACCTTCTTTCCAAGCAATGCGAACGAGACGGCCAGGTTTGCACAGTTGAACGTCTTACCTTCACCTGAGGTGGTTGAGGTAAACATGATGACCTTGTCGTTTTCTCCCAACATGAATTGCAGGTTGGTACGCATGGATCGGAATATCTCTTCCATCTGGTTGTTCTTGTTCTCGTGAACCACAATGTCTGCCTTGGTTTTAGCGGTATCGCTGGCAATAGCCACATCTGCCAGAATGGGCAGGGCCGTAAGACGCATCACGTCGTCGTGGCCTTCAATGCGATAGCGGAGCAACGACAGCACAAACATGATAAGAGCAGGAACCAAAAGTCCGATACCCAGAGCCGTGAGATAGACCATGTTGGGCTTAGGACTTACCTGTCCGCCGTGAAGAGGCACCTCAATCATGTTGGCTTTGTTGGCGGTAGCAGAGAGCGAGATGGAGTTCTCCTCACGCTTCTGCAACAGCATCAGGTAAAGGCCGCTGCGCACTTCCTGCTGACGTCCAATCTGGGTCAGGATGCGCTCCTGTTCCGGAGTCTTGCTGATTTCACCCGTATAGCGACCCAGCTGTGCAGAGATAGCGTTACGCTGAATCTGAGCCGTCTGCATGTTGTGCTGGTAGGCATTGGTCAAACTCTGCTGTACGCTCTGGTAGAGGTCGTCGATATCAGCATTCAGCTTCTGAACGGCAGGACTCTGCTCAGAAGCCGTGCGCAACAGGCGGTTACGCTCCAGCACACGCTGGTTGTATTCTGATACAAGCTGACCAGTCTGTCCGTCGTTCAAACCAACGTTTGAGGGCATGATCTGGCCTTTATTCGTAGGCTTGTTGATATACTGACGGTAGGTGTTGATCAACTGAATCTGTGTGTTTGCATCATTGAGTCGCTTCTCATAGGCATCCTGGTTACCGGCCGACTGGCTTGCATCCGAGCGGAGGTTCACCAGTCCGTTGCGGCGCTTGTAGCTCTCCAGTTCGCTGTCCGTAGAGTTCAGCTCGCCGTTAATCTTAGCCAGACGCTCATTGATGAAAGCCTCCGTGCGGCGGGCCACGTCGTTCTTGTCCTCATTGGCCAGACGGTTATACACAATCAGCATCTGGTTCAGGTAGTCCACGGCACGCGTGGTGTTCTGGTCGTTGATGCTCAGCGTAATGACGTCTGAACCTTCATTACCAGCCACGCCCAGACGTGCGGCATAACCCTTGGCCACGTTCATGGGCGAATTGATCGTCACGGTGATTTCCTGACCTTCGGTCATTTTCTGCTTCACAGGAGCAGGGTTGGTATAGAAGGTGATAGTGCCGGCCTTAGTCTTGATGGTGGCAGGCAAAGCCTTGATTGTCTGATCAATGCCGTAGGGAGCAGAAGAGTTCAGCTCATCGATGGGCACGCGATACGAACCCGTCACGTGATAGGCACCTTTCTCCTTTTCAATCTTCAGATAGACTGGCGTGTTGAGCTTCTCCAGATGCTCAGCGTCCATATCCACCAGGAACTCTTGGTTCTTGTACATCACACGGTCGCGTACACGTCCCTGCAACGTATAAGAGGTGTAGAGCTTCAGGTCGCGTACCACCTCGGCAGCCGTCGTTGACGATTTCAGAATCTGCCTTTCGTTCGACAGACCGTAGTTCTGGATAATGTCGCCGATACTCAGGGCCTGACTGGCGCCGCTTCCTCGTGAGTCGCTTCCTTTCACAAGAATCTTGGCGTACGTGTTATACACCGGTGTGGTGTATCTCAGGTAAAGGAATGCAATACCTAGGGCAACGATGAGGCTAAGCACAAACCATTGCCAGTTGAGCACAAGCATTCTGAAGATGGATTCAAGGCTGAAGAACGACTGTTCTTCGGCCAACGGTTGCTGTTCCGTTTGAGTGTTTTTTGTTTCTTCTGCCATATTTCCTTTAAAAATATTTATCTCTCAATTTAGCTATAGTATGCCTAAAGGCACATAAATCGGGGCAAAGGTAATAATAAAATTTGAGATACGAAGTATTTTTCCAGAAAATTCTTTAAAAATGGGCTTTTGCGGTTTACTTTGCTATGCATCTGCACAAATTCTTAGGCTCATCACCAGGCGTAAACCAGATTGTATTTCTCGTGTAGTTTGCGGAGTGTGCCGTCCTTTTTCATTTGGCGGATGACTGTATTCACGAATTGCAGCAGGTCGTCTTGTCCTTTTCGCATCAGCACACCTATCTCACCGTGGGTGAATGGCTTGTCCAATAGCGGAGCAGCAAGCCGATTGTCGGTCTTCACATAATATGGAGCCTCGGTAATCTCCGTGATCATCACGTCGGCTTTCCCCTCAGCTACGAGCGATGGTATTTCTTCGTTTTTCTGATGTACAATAATGGTTGCATGTGGGAGATTCTCATTGGCAAACTTCTCGTTAAGTCCGCCGGGATTCACCATTACGCGTACTTCGGGTTTGTCAAGGTTCTGAATCGACTTGTAGCGTTCTGCCTCAGATGCACGGCAGAGGATGGTCTTGCCGTTGGCCAGATAGCCTTCACTCATCAGCATCGTCTCACGCCGGGCGTCGGTGATGGTGATACCTCCGATGGCAAGGTCGAACATCTGCGGATCGGCCAGCACATCAGCTGTCAGCGTAGGCCATGATGTCTTGACGAATTCTGTGTCGATGCCCAATCGGGCTGCTATTTCTTTAGCTACCTCTATGCCGAATCCCCAGTAAGATCCGTCTAGTTCGCAGAAGGATAGCGGTCGATAGTCGCCTGTTGTGCCGATAAGGATTTTGCCACGCGCCACAATCTTTGCAACCGTGCCCTCAAGGGGAATGTCAGCAGAGGATGAAAGGATAAAGACTGAATGCTGGCCATTCTCTCTTCCGAATCTGATGGCTCCCGCAAGTTCGTTTTCAGGGAAAAGCTTCGTGCTGTCAAAGTAGTAGAGTCCGTTCTCACTGTTATACCAGCCTCCAACATAACCGTCATTGCGTAGCGCGTGACTGACAACTTTGTTGAGCTGGCTGCGGCTATGGCTGTTTTGTGTGGCCGCATAGCTGACGGCAATTCCTTCTGAGGGTTCAGTTATCGTGCGAATGTCGAGTGTGAAACCGTGGGGGTGACTCTGACTGTATGCCCAAACCTTGTCTGCAATAGCGTTTATCTTGGCTTGCTCTGCTGAATGATCCCCGCCAGAAGAGCATGACGTTATCCCTGCTATACCGCAGATGGCAAGCACGGATATGAATAGAAACAGCTTAATTTGTTTCATGCTATTGAGTTTGGAATTGCTAATCTTTTTATAGTTGTTGTTCATCACGTACACCACAATTTTGCTGGCAAATATATAACAAATATTGATTGCATGCAAAGATTTAGGGCGAAATCTATCTGTTTATGAGTCATTTCTGCTGGAAAGTTGGTGATATTGTCGGATGTCAATTGGAGAAGACGGGTATTTTTATTAACTTTGTGCCATTGTTTTGTAGAAATAACAATCATGATAAAAGAAAAGAATATAGAAACCCCGAATCATATGGGAAGCATCATCCAGGGGAAATACAGCCACACTTACACGGTGACGGCATCAGACATTACACCCTTGTACAGGCTTACGCCTAATGCCATGCTGATGTATTTCCAAGACAGTTTTGCACGACTGATGACCACGCGCAACGTGGCTGCATTCGACATCGTTAAGCAGCGGCGGATGTGGGTTGTCACGGAGGTTCAGATGAATGTTGAGCCGACGGTCGTCTTCTGGTCTGAGGACATCACCGTGGAGATATGGGTGAGTGAGTTGACGTCACTTCGCATCTATTGCGATTTCCGGATTGTACGCAGGGACAACGGCCAGCTTATAGCTTCCGGCATCAGCCAATGGAATATCTTGAATCTTGATACCAAACGATTGGAGACGACTGATTTCCTGGCCGAGAGCTTGACTGTGGTACCCGAATTGATAACCGGCAGCCATAAGAAGATGCGATTCCCCAAACCGCAGTCGTGCGACATGCAGATGGAACATCGTGCAACCCGTCTCGACCTTGATTTTAATTACCATGTCAGCAATCGCAGCTATGTCAGCATAGCTCTGCTGACTATGCCCGACGAGGTGCTGTCCTCGCAGACGCTGTCATCAATCACCGTCCATTGGCTCCATGAAACCTATCTTGATGATACCCTGACATGCTGCATGACGCACACCGATGACGGAAGCTTCCTTCACCGGCTGATCAATGCTGAGGGAGTTGTGGCCTGTGAGGTCATGAGTAGGTGGCAACCACAGCAGAATGCAGAAGATGTCAGCGATGTGCTGGACAGGGATTTGTAAAACGTAGTCTTCGATACCGAACCAAGAAGAAATAAAAGACATGAAGCTATGACAGAATTTGAAAAGATGCGCAGCGAAGAGTTCTACGACTTCACGAGCGACGACTGGCTGGCCAGCTACTACAGGGCCAAGCACATCTGCGCAAAACTGCAGACTATGACCGTCGTGGACGATGACTATAGGGAGACGATTGAAAGTCTGATTCCCGGCATCCCCGAATCATCCACTGTGGCGCCTCCGTTCCATTGCGACCACGGGCACGGCATCAAGTTGGGCGAGAATGTTTTTATCAACTACAACGGAACGATGCTTGACGGAGGATTGATCACTATCGGTTCCAATACCCAAATAGGGCCCAACTGCCAATTCCTGACTCCGAATCATCCTATCGACTACGTTGAGCGCCGCAAACCCATAGAGCGATGCTCCCCGATAACGATTGGCGAAGACTGCTGGCTGGGTGGGGGAGTGACGGTATGTCCCGGCGTGACCATAGGTGATCGTTGCATCATCGGCGCAGGTAGCGTGGTGACGAAGGACATCCCCTCAGATTCAATGGCGGTAGGAAATCCCTGCCGGGTCATCCGTACTAACTTCCCCAGCCATTAGGTCGAAGTGCAGAAACTCCGGTGGGGTGGGTTGCAGGTCGTAATAGTCCATCTCGGCTATTGGCAGACAGAAATACGCCATCTGGTCGTAGCTGGTATAGAGACGCTGCAGGACATCGTTGTGCTCGTAGATCCAACGTTTCGTAGCGTCCTCCACGTTGAAGTTCACCATACCCGAACAACGCACGGAGATATTCCCCTCGTATGCAATCAGCTCTACATTGGGGTTCTTGCGCAACTCTCGCCAAACGGCTTTCTGCTCCGAGGTGGCAAAGTAGAGCACGTTGCCCTCTTGCTTCATCACTCGGAAAATGCGCAACTTAGGGATGTTGCCCTCGCTTGTGGCCAGGGCAACATCCTTGTGAGTGCGCAGAAATTGCAACGCTCTCTCCATGGTCGGGGCTTACCATTTCAGTTCGTCCTGAAGAATCACTCCGTCCGTCATGGGGCTGTCAGCCTCGGTGAAGGCATTGGCCTTATACTGGATGCAGAGCATGGTCAGATTCTCCGTGCCTGTATTCTTTAGCGCACGCTTCCCGTCGGGAGCCACACGTACGATAGTACCCTCGCTGACGGGGAAAATCTCACCATCCACCTGATACTGGCCCTCGCCCTTCAGGATGATGTAGAGTTCCTCGTGGGTCTTGTGCGTGTGCAGGAAACCGCTGTCCTGTCCGGGTACGAGTGTCTGGAAACTCAGTTCACTACCTGTGGCACCTACGGCCTGACCGGCAAACACCTTGCCCTGAATCGTCACTTCGGGACCCATCGGCAGCACGTGCTCGATAATCTCGTTCATCTTACCCACGCTTACTGCGCTGTAGTTCTTACCACTCTTAATTGTTTCA
>OCVV011313988.1_pt1 | contig 93910 bp, 77 predicted proteins | sample 1539721 | NCBI WGS metagenome assembly OCVV01 (sample SAMN02144230, study PRJEB22623) | gut metagenome | biome: sheep rumen | host: Ovis aries | place: New Zealand
ACATTTCAGCAGTAAGAACAAAAGTAAACCAAGCAAAGGATTTAAAGTTATTTAATCCAAATGTACTTTACTTAATTCCAGTAAATCAAACTGCAGAAGAGTCATGTGTAGCAGTTGAGTCTGGTGGACAATCTCCATATAATGATAAATGGAATTATGCATATGTAGGAGTAAAATACAAAGCAACATCAGGAGGAGAAGCAAGCTATGAATACTTTTTCATAGGTGAAGATCAATCTAATCAAGGAATTGCATTTAGTTCACAAAAAGACTTCTCAGATGAAGGAAGCGACTTAGTATATGCTTCACTTAGTGATGCTGATCCTGCAATAGATGAAACTGCACATACTTTATTAAAAACTAATTATAAACAATCAAAAGTATATGGTACTTTAACTAAAACTGGTGTAACTATTGAAACTTTAGATGCTAAATTAGCTACTGCTTTGGGTAACTCAACAGATACGCCTGTTACAAACGTTGAGTTTGTTGCTGCACCAGCATGTAAAAATCTAATGTAAAATAAGCTAAGAAGACTAACAAAAGTCTTCTTTTTTGTTTGTAAACATTATATTAGTTGTCTTTTTTTATTCAATATTATAAAATTATTATGGTGATGTTTATGTTAATTATTGGAAGTCATGTTAATTTTGGTAGTAAAGATCAACTACTAGGAAGTTTAAATCAGTCATTAGAATATGGAGCTAATACATTTATGTTTTATACGGGAGCTCCTCAAAACACTACAAGATGTAAAATAAATGATACTATTACACAAAAAGCAGTTGATTTAATGAAAGAAAATAATATTGAAATTACAAACATTATTGTCCATGCACCATATATTATTAATCTTGCTAATAATAAAGAAGAAACTAAATATATTTTTTCTATTAATTTTTTAAAAGAAGAAATCAAAAGATGTGAAGAAATAGGAATTAAATACATGGTTTTACATCCAGGAAGTCATGTTGGTCTTGGAATAGAAGAAGGACTAAGTAACATTGTTTATGCTTTAAATGAAGTAAATAAATCAAATAATAATGTAGTTATATTACTTGAGACAATGGCTGGTAAAGGAACAGAATTAGGTGTTAATTTTAATGAATTAAAAACAATAATTGATGGTATAGAAGATAAAGAGAAAATTGGAGTTTGCCTTGATACATGTCACTTAAATGATGCAGGATATGACATTTCAAATTTTGATGATGTACTTGATGAATTTGATAGAACTATAGGACTTAAATATATTCATTGTATTCATATTAATGATAGTAAAAATCCTAAAGGATCACATAAAGATAGACATGAAAATCTAGGATATGGAACAATTGGATTTGATAACTTAATAAACGTAATATATAATCCAAGACTTGATAATATTCCTAAAATACTAGAAACACCATGGATTGGAGAATATGCACCATACAAAGAAGAAATTGAAATGATCAAAACTAAAACATTTTACAGTAAACTTAAAGATATTTCTAAGTAATGAAATATCTTTTTATAATATTATGCTATATTTATTATAGTAGGTGGTTAAATGTCAACAATTAATAATTTTGAATCTTATATTAATAATTATGATAAAAAGTTACAAAAATATATATTAAAAAAGAATAGTAAGCCAATTAGATTATTAACAAAAGATATAATTATAGATGATATTTTTCAAGAGCTAGAAACAACAAAAGATTCTGAGGGAAAAATTATAAATACTAGATTTTCTAATGAAATTCAAGAATACATATATAACTTTTTAAAAAATAAAAATATTTCTTTTGAAGATACAGGATACTTATCTTTAAGAAATGCTTGTTATGGATTAAAATACAATGATAGATTAGAGCTTTGTAGAAATATAAATATTAAGTTTGATAAAAATATTGATATAGAAAGTAGAATTAATAATTCAAATGGTTTATTTTCTAATTCTAAAATAGTTGCTGGTAGTACAGCATTAGGTGTAGGTGCAGGAGCTATTTTAAATGCATCTAACTCTAACTTAATTCCAAATAAAATTAGTAATTTTGGTCAGAACATGGTAGAACAAGTAGTAGATAATAATCTTCCTACAGTTACAGAAAGTGTTACAAATGTCGCTAATGAATATGTTAATAACAATGTTTGGGAATTTGTTAAAAAGCCAGTTAGCGAAGCAATTAATGGACTTATTACTGATAATGCTCCAACATTAGGAGAAAGTGCTAAAGAATATGCTAACGATTTTATAAATGATACAGTTTTAAAAAATACTTTACCAATAAATCTAGTAGCAGGTGGATTAATGGGTATTGGAGTAGGTATAGTAGGGGCAGCTACTAAAGGACTATACAATATAGTTAAAAATACAGTTAATAGAGTTTCAATTAGTAAAAAAAATAAAGAATTTATAGAAATAGACAATAATTTATATAAAGAAGAAAACTTAAATGAAGCAAAAAGAATTAGTTCACTTCTTAACCAAGAAACAGGCTTAGAAATAGGAGAACTAGGAAATAGTATGTCATATTAAAACTCAGTTTAATTATTTTTTAAACTGAGTTTTATATTTTGTATATAATTCTAAAACTTTCTTATAAGTTTTAGGTCTTAATTTTTCTTTTAATTCTTCAAAAACAAATGTAGCATCATCTTCTAGTAATACTTGCCAATAATTTTTTATATAAGTATATATAATTTTACTTTCATCGTTTAATAAAGTAATGCCTTCTTTTAAAGCAAAATTATATATGTCTTGTTCTGTTATTTTCTCAATATAATTTCTTATAAAAATATTCAATTTATCACCTATTATAAATATATTTAATAAATATTAAATAATTACACAAAATAATAAAGTGATATAAATGAAAAAAATAAATAGATACGTAAACGTAAATAAAAAAATTAATTTTATAAAGAAGACTATATTATTTGTTTATATTTCTCTTTTTTTATACATATCTTCCTTTATGATTTTAAATAATAATTATTATAATGAAAAATTAATTACCGCTACTAATTCAATCTATAGTTTAAAAGATGCACCTAGAGGAAGAATATATGATAGAAATTATAAATTACTTGTAGATAATAAAATAATTCCAAATATTTACTACTATAACTTTGAAAAAGATAATAGTATTACCCAAGCTAAATATGCATATAAAATTGCAGAAATATTCGATTTTGATTTATCTAAATTAACAGATAAAATGCTTAAAGATTATTATCTGGTCTTTGATGATTGTAATAGTCTAATTACAGAAGAAGAATGGGACAAATACTATTATGGTGATATTTCTTCTAAAGATATATATAAATATAAATTAGAAAGAATAGATAATACTATTTTTGATAATTATAGTGATTTGGATAAAAAGTCGGCATATGTTTATTATTTAATGAATAATGGTTATTCTTATGAAAAAAAGATTATAAAAGATAAAAATATATCTGATAATGAATTAGCAAAATTTATTGAAGAAGTTGATTCCTCTACAGGCTTTTATGTCGATTATTCTTATGAAAGAGAATACTTATATGGAGATACTTTAAGAAATATTTTTGGTAATGTTTCAATGATTCCAATAGATGAAAAAGAATATTATTTGTCTAATGGATATAGTGTATCAGATTTAGTTGGTACTAGTTATCTTGAAAAAGAGTATGAAGAATATTTAAAAGGTGAAAAGGGAAGTTATGATATCTCAAATAATAGTATAAGTGAGTACAGCAAAAGAGGAAAAGATATTGTTCTAACAATTGATATAGACTTGCAAATTAAAATAGATGAAATTATAAAAGAAGAATTAATTAATGCCAAAAAAGAACCTAATACTTCTTTGTTTAATAGTGCTTATGTAGTAGTAAAAGATCCTAAAACTGGGGAAATATTAGCTATGTCTGGAAAAATATTAAGAAAAGAAAATAATGAATATCAAATATATGATGATTCAATTGGTGTATTAACTAAATCTATGACTCCAGGTAGTGTAGTTAAAGGAGCTTCTATGCTAGTGGGATATAAAGAAAATGCAATAAAGATTGGAGAAGTTTTTTCAGATAATTGTATAAAAATGTATTCATATCCCAAAAAATGTTCTTGGAAGTATTTAGGTAATGTTGATGATATTAGAGCACTTAGTTTATCATCAAACGTATTTCAGTTTAGGACAGCTTTTAAAGTAGCAAATTTTGATTATTCATATAATAAAAAAATAACAAATGTTAGTGAAGCATTTAATAAGTATAGAACATTTTTTAAAGAAATTGGATTAGGAGGGACAAGTGGTATTGACTTACCAGTAGATGGAGTTGGAAACATTGGAAAAAGCAATAGTCCTGATTTATATTTGAATTATGTAATTGGCCAATATGATACATATACTACTATGCAGTTATCAGAATATATTTCAACAATTGCAAATAATGGAAAAAGAGTATTTCCACACTTATTACTAGAAGTAAGAAATAATGATAATGATGATATTGGTTCTTTATATTATAAGTTTAATCCAATAAATAAAGAATTAGACATAGATAAGAAGTATATAGAAAGAGTAAAATTGGGGTTTGAAGAAGTTATGAAAACAGGCCTTGGGAGAAATTTTATGGGTAATGTTTTAAATCCAGCAGGTAAAACAGGCACTAGTGAATCATTTTATGATTCAAATGGTGATGGAATTATAGATACACCAACTGTAAGTAATGCCTTTGTTGGATATTTTCCTAGTGATAATCCGAAAGTTAGTATTGCTCTTACATTTCCAAATATAATAGTAGTTAATGACACAAGCGGAAGAAGTTATGCAAATAAAAAGATAACCAAAAGAGTAGCAGAAATAGTTAATGAGTCTTTAAAAAAATAAAATCTTTACATTCTGTATAAAATATGGTAAAATATGCTTTACAAAAAAGGGAGATATTTATGGAAAGAGATATTAAATTAAGATTAATGAGTGGTCTATCAGCACTTATTATGTCAACTTCAGCTATTTCTTTAGGAACGGTTGAAGCATTTGCAGAAGGAATTAATACTAATCAAGCTACTGTAGAACAAAAATATAAAAATGGAACATTTATTGAAGATCCATTAGATTATGAAGAAAGTCAATATAAACGTTATGTTGTAGAAAAAGGAGATAATGCTTCCTTAATAAGTAAAAAGATATGTAGATATTTTGGTGAAGAACCAACTACAAAATATTGGCCAGTACTTGCATTTTTAAATCAATTCCCAAGAGTTATTAGACCGGGAGATATAATGTTTTTCCCAGGAACATTTGAAGATATGGATAGCTTATGGAATGATTTAAAAGATATTGGATGGATTAAAAAGTACATAAAAGAGAATAAAGTATATAGTTCTCAAAGAGTTAGAAAAGTAGAAACAGTTAAAGACTTAATAATGGAAATATATGGTCTTAAAGATGTGAGTCCAACGTTAGTTAGTAGCTATTTGAGTATGATTGGCTTATCTGATAAGTACAATATTAATACAAAGATTGACGGAAATAATGATGCTTTATTTGAACTTACTGACTGGATTCCAATGCTTGAAGAAGTAGAAAACTATGGTGGAGTAAAAAATAAGAAGCGTAAATAAAAAAAATCTTTGATTTATAGATATTTATATGGTATAATCAACTAGCGTGAGTGGTATTTTTTTAATACAAGATACAAAGCAAATATCGAGGAGGGATTTTAAATGGCAAAAGTAGGTAATAGACAAGGAAAGATTCTTGTATGTCAAGAATGTAAAGAAGAAAATTATGTTACAGAAAAGAATGTTAAGAAGACAACTGATCGTCTTGAATTAAACAAGTATTGTAACAGATGCCAAAAACATACAGTTCATAAAGAAAAGAAATAATATAAAGATTGGATGTGTTTTATATGATAGGTGTAAATGATATAAAGAATGGATTAACAATAAAAATTGATAACAATTTATTTACTGTTGTAGAATTCCAACATGTTAAACCTGGTAAAGGGTCTGCATTTGTTCGTACTAAATTAAAAAATTTAAGAACTGGTACAACTGTTGAAACAACTTATAATACTAATGTAAAATTAGAAACAGCTCATATTGATAAACAAACAATGCAATTTTTATATGCTCAAGGTGAATCTTATTGTTTTATGAATATGCAAACTTACGATCAAGTTGAACTAAAAAAATCTCAACTTGGTGAAGATTATAAATTTTTAAAGGAAAATTTAGAAGTAATTATATCTTTCTATGAAGGTGAAGTTTTAGGTTTAATTTTACCAGATAAGATAGAATATACAGTAACTAAATCAGAACCTGGAGTTAAAGGAAATACAACATCAACTGCAATGAAAGATGCTGAACTAGAAAATGGTATGACTATTAAAGTTCCTATGTTCATCGAAGAAGGAGAAAAAATTCTCGTTTCAACTGCAGATGGAAAATATGTATCAAGAGCATAGAAATATGTTCTTTTTATTTTAGGAGATAATATGGAAGAATTTGATATTGAAAGTTTAGTTAATGATATTGATTTTGAAAAGAATTCTATATCATATATTAATAATGAAATAATACTAACAAAAAGAGAAATTGAAATATTAGAAAGTCTAGATATTAATTATAAAGCATACACTAGTATGTCTAGTCTTATTAATGCACTTGATGAATATGTTGATGATGATCCAGAACTTGAAGAAGTATTAAAGGATATGTCAGATAGAAATTATTATGCTAATGTAAATAAATAATAATTTCTTTTTTTGTAACTTAGTTGTAACTTTACTTTGATAATATTAATTTGTACAAAGGAGATAATTATGGAAATAGTTAGAGTAGAAAACTTATCTAAAGTATATGGTAAAGGAAATACAAAAGTAGTAGCACTTGATAATGTGTCATTTTCAGTGGAACAAGGTGAATTCGTTGCAATAGTTGGGGCTTCAGGAAGTGGAAAAAGTACACTTTTACATTTGATTGGTGGTGTTGATAGACCAACTAGTGGAAAAGTATTTGTAGGTGGTAAAAACATCTATGAACTTGATGATGATAAACTTGCAATATTTAGACGTCGTGAAGTAGGACTAATTTATCAGTTTTATAATCTTATTCCAATTTTAAATGTTGAAGAAAATATAACTCTTCCAATGGATTTGGATAATAGAAAACCAGATCCTGAAAAGTTAAAAAATTTAATTAAATTATTAGGACTTGAAAATAGAAAAAATCACCTACCTAATGAATTAAGTGGAGGTCAACAACAAAGAGTATCAATTGGGCGTGCTTTAATAACTCATCCATCAGTAGTTTTAGCAGATGAACCAACTGGTAATTTGGATTCTAAAAGTAGCGATGAAATAATGGATTTATTAAAAAGAAGTAATGTCGAATATAAACAAACTATTATAATGATTACACATAATATGGAGCTTGCTAAACATGCTGATAGAGTAATAGTAATTGAAGATGGTCATATAAAAGGAGATAATTAGTATGAATATACTTAAGAAGCTCGTTTTAAAAGACTTAAAACTAAATAAAAAAAGAACAATTGGTACAATTGTTGGAATAATACTATCATGTGCTTTGATAATGGTTGTAGGTGGTATGTTTTATACTCTTCGTAATAGTCTTCTTCAAAATGCAATCAATCAAACTGGATATTATCATATAAGAATAAATAGAACTAATGAAGACGATATAAAAGAACTTAAAATAAATAGAAATTTTTCTAATGTAGTATCTATCTACAATATAGGAAACACATATTATAATGAGGAAAAAACCTATTCTGGTGATATTTATTCATTGGATAAAAAAACATTTGATGATTTATCTTATAAAATAATCGAAGGAGAATTTCCAAAAGACGATAGTGAACTATTGATAAATAGATCATATCAGTATCAGTTTGACTTAAAAGTTGGAGACTATATCGATATAGAAATTGGGGAACCTGAATCAAAAAATAACTATATGGGTACCTTAAAAAATACAGTTAGTAAAAAAGTAAAAGTATCAGGTATTATCAACAGATATGGTGATTTAATAACAACTGGAGTAAAAAGTGATAAATATGTAACATTTATAACTCTAAAGAATCCAAATAACTATAAAAAAACAGTTTGTGAATTTTTTGGAGTACATGACATAGATTTTCTTGAGGAAAATGAAAAATATGGTACAAATATTAGATTAAATAGAGAAGTATTATGGTGGGAAGTATTTGATTTTTCAGATGATACAATAAGCTTTCTATATGGAGTTTTAGCTCTTGTAATAGGAGTTATAATGATTACAAGTATCTTCTCAATTAGAAATTCTTTTGCAATATCAACTACAGAAAAGAAAAAAACATATGGAATGTTATCAAGTGTTGGAACTACTAGAAAACAAATCCTAAAGATGGTATTATTTGAAGGATTTGTAGTAGGTCTTATTGGAATAGTATTTGGAGTACTTTTAGGTTTATTTGTAACAATTGGTCTTACATCATTAATTAACTTTATTGCAGAAAATGCTAAACTTTTTGGAGATGGTTTTAAACTTTATTATGATTTTTCATTTTTACCAATAATAATTTCCGTTATTACTAGTACTATTGTAATATTCTTATCAGTTATTATGAGTGCTGTTAAAGCAAGTCATACAAGCCCAATTAAAAATATTAGAAATGCAGATGATATTAAAGCTAAAAAACTTAAAGTTCCAAAATTTATATCAAAAATATTTGGAATAGGTGGAACTCTTTCTTATAAAAACTTAAAAAGAAGTAAAAAGAAATATAGAGTTACAATCGTTTCTTTAACAGTAAGTATTTTAGTTTTTATAACCGCATCATCACTAGTTGAATATGGTATTAAAACAGTTAAAGAAGAATATGGTGATTTAAATTATAATATTCAAGTATATGGAATTGGCACAAATTATGAAAAATTTCTTGATTCAATAGAAAAAATAGAAGCAATTAATGGAGCTGTTTCAACATATAATGCATATACAAACGGACTTTATGTAATTAAAGATAAATCTCATTTTAATAAAGATGCTACGGTGCTAATGCATAATGATTCTATGGTTGATATTATTTTATATAAAGACTCTTATTTTAAAGATTATGTTAAAAGTATAAATGGTGACTATGAATATTTAAAAGATAAATTTATTGTGCTAAATAGAGAAAAAGTTATTCTTGAAGGTAAAAAAAGATATATTAATATGACAGATTATAAAAAGGGAGACTTAATTGAAACAGTTAGCTATGATGATGATAATGAGAAAAAATATTATGAAGTTGGTGCAGTTGTAGAAGACATAGTTCCAATGGGAATAGGAGATATTTCTAATACAAACCAGATTAAAATAATAGGAAATTACGATTATTTTAACAAAGATGGTTATATAATTAGTCAAGAATCAATTTACTTCAATAGTGATGATCCTTATGAGCTAGAAAAAGATATTAAAGAAATAGATGATAAACTATATGTTGAAAACTTAGATGAACAATATAATCAAATGAATACGGTAATACTAATTATTTCAATAATTGTTTATGGATTTATAATAGTTATTACTTTAATAGGTGTAACAAGTGTATTTAATACAATTAACTCTAATATGGAATTAAGAAGCAAAGATTTTGCTACATTAAAAAGTATTGGAATGACTAAAAGAGAATTTAATAATATGATTAATCTAGAAGCTATCTTCTATTCATTTAAGAGCTTAGTATATGGAATAATACTTGGACTAATTGGGAGTTATATAGCTTATAGAGTATTCTTAGATTACTATAATTTTAGTTATATTTTCCCAATTAAACCAATATTAATTTCAGTAGTATTTATCGTATTATTAGTACTTATTCTAATGAGATATTCAATAAAGAAAATTAATAAACAAAATATAATTGAAACTATTAGAAATAATAATATCTAATTGAATAATTAGGCTAAATATGTTAGTATGAATATGTGAAGAAAAACTTCATAAAATAAAAAAGGATACGCTTGATTGGAGTTCAGACGTTTTCCTTAGTTGGTTGGCCTGATACACCTAATGGGGTATATCAGGCGCTTTTTATTTAAATAGCAATATAAAAATTACTAGAAATAAAAGTATAATTATGAATAAATAAGATTTTTCTCTTATAGTCATAAAAGTCACTTCCTTTCATATCCCCCTAAATGAAAGGAAAACACCTGATATCAAACGTATCAATAGTATTATTAGACATTTAAAGAGAATTTTTCCAAAAAAGGAGGAATTATGATTTTATTAATTGAAGATAATGAATCAATTTCTAAAGGATTAAAATATTCTTTAGAAGAAAACAACTATAATATTAAAATAGCAAATAATATTAAAACAGCCAAAGAAGAGTTAAAAAATAATATAGAACTTATAATTCTAGATGTATCTTTACCTGATGGAAATGGATTTGACTTTTATGAAACATACATAAAAGAAAAGAATATTCCTACTATTTTTTTAACTGCAAGAGATTCTGAAGAAGATATAGTAAATGGTCTTAATCTTGGAGCAGAAGATTATTTAACTAAACCTTTTTCTACAAAAGAATTACTTGCAAGAATAAACAAAATACTTTCTAGAAATAAGAAAAAAAATATAATAAAAATAAAAGATATTTCATTTGATATAGATAAAATGGAAGTTAAAAAAGATAATTCGATAGTTAATTTATCAAGTTTGGAATTAAATATTTTATATATGTTATTTTTTAATATTAATAAAGTTGTAACAAGAGAAACTCTTTTAGATAAAATTTGGGAATGGACAGGTAATGATGTAGATGATCATACTATTACAGTTTATTTAAAAAGAATTAAAGACAAAATTGGAGAAGATATTATTACTACAATAAAGAAAGTTGGTTATAGAATAGATGAAAAATAAAGTTTATTTAAAAAAAGTAATAATTGTATCATCATTATTTCTAATTGTTTTTGTAGTATTAAATCTTATGTTAAATAATTATTTTTATAAAAAATACACAGAAAATTACAATAAAAAAGTTTCACAAATCATTTATGTTTTAAAAGAAAAATATCCAGAATTAACTGATACAGAGATTGCCAATGTTATAAATTATGAGAATAATAGTATTGATTTAGAAAAATATGGAATCAATATAAATGAAGAAAGTATTGTATTAGAAAATGATAAAATATCAAATGATATGTTTGTATTAAATACATTACTATTTTTGCTATTTTTTATAATTATAATATTTATTTATATAAAATATTCCAATGATAAAGATAAGAAAATAAATGAAATTAATAGAATGGTTGAAGAAATATCTATCGGTAATTACGAGATAGATTTTAATAATAAAAGTGAAGATGAATTGTCAATTTTTAGAGATAATTTATATAAAATAACATTAAAGCTTAAGGAAGAAAGTGAAAATACATTAAAAGATAAAAAAGAGTTAAAAGAAAGTTTAGAAAACATTTCCCATCAGTTAAAGACTCCACTTACAGCAATGTCAATTTCAATAGATAATATTCTAGAAAGTAAGAATATTAAAGATGAAAAAAGAAGAGAGTTTTTAATCGATATCAAAAAAGAAATAAATAATATTAATTTCTTTATAAAAAACTTATTACAGCTTTCTAGATTCGAAGTTAATGTTGTTAATTTTGAAAGAAAAGAATATGATATTTTAGAAATTATAAAAGCTTCTTTACAAAAAATAGAGTTATTACGTGATTTAAAGAATATTCAAATAGAATTAAAAGAAGATAATGCACAATTATATTGTGATTATAATTGGGAAATTGAAGCTATAACTAATATTGTGAAAAATGCTATTGAACATTCAAAAGAAAATAATAAGATAATAATATCTATAACTAAAAATAATACTTATATAAGTGTTAAAATTTCAAATAATGGAAGTATTAATAATGAAGATTTAGAAAATATTTTTAAAAGGTTTTATAAAGGAAAGAACAGTATTAAAGATAGTACTGGAATAGGGTTATCTTTGAGTAAATCAATTATTGAAAAAGATAATGGCAAAATATTTGTAAAATGTGAAAATAATTGTACAACTTTTGAAATTAAATATTATTTTGTTTAATGTATGATATACTTATTATGTTAGGAGTGATGATATGAAATTAGAAAATAAAGTTGCCATTGTAACTGGTGGAGCAATGGGAAACGGATTAGGAATAGTTAAAGTTTTTTTGAAATATGGTGCTAAAGTCGTTATTTTTGATTATTCAAATGAACTTGAAAATACGATTAAAGAATTAAATAATCCAAATGTATCTGGTTATATAGTTGATATTAGAGATAAGCAAAAAGTTAATGAATGTGTTAATTCTGTTGTAGCAAAATATGGACATATCGACGTATTAGTTAATAATGCTGGAGTATGTAAACTTGTTAAATTTGAAGATATGACTGATGAAGAAAGAGATTTTCATTTCAATATTAATATAATTGGAACATGGAATGTTACTAAAGCCTGCCTTCCTTATATGAAGAATAGAAAAGGATCAATTGTTAACTTATCTAGTGTAACTGGACCAATGGTTGCTGATAGTGGTGAAGTTGCTTATGCTACTACAAAATCTGCAATTTTAGGTTTTACAAAAAGTTTAGCAGCAGAATTAGTGAATGATGATATTAGAGTAAATGCTATAATGCCTGGGTATATTAGAACCCCAATGGTTGATAATATGGCAAAATTATCATGCCCTGAAAATCCTGAATCAGTTGTTAATGGAATAGCAAGTGCAATTCCAATGAAAAGATTAGGTACTATTGAAGAGTTGGGAGAATTGGCAGCATTTTTAGCTAGCGAAGAATCAAGCTATATTACAGCACAAGGTATTGTTATTGATGGAGCAAGTACTCTTCCAGAAACAATGACAATGGGTGTTTAAATAGTGTAAAGAATTTAAAATAAGGTAGATAAAACCTTATTTTTTTTGTATAATTGTTTTGCAAAGTAGGAGTGATAAGATGTTTTTAAGTATAATCTTTGCATTACTTGTAGTTATATTTTGGGCAACTGGTGAGATAAGCTATTCTAAATTAAGTCATAGATTAGATAGAGCAAATGTATATATGTACCAATATTTAACTAGAGCAATAATTTATCTATTTGTAGTATTAATATTCGATATTAGTTTATTTTCTACATTTAACATTGATACATTTTTAATATTCTTACCTATAATATTATGTGACTTATTTGCATCATATGTTGTAAATATTGCTGTATCTAATGGAAAACTTTCTGTAGTAAGCCCAATAATGGCAGCATACCCAATAGTAGATATCTTTTTGGGAATTATCTTACTAAAAGAGAAAATAGGATTTATAGAAATGCTATTATCAATTGTAATTGCCATAGCTATAATACTTCTAGCTAAAAATCAGAAAAAGTCAAAGAATGCACCTCATCCATTAAAAGGAATAATTTTTTCTGTTATATATATGCTTTTAGTTGCGTTTTCAGTATACTTTGAAAAAGGAGCTTATATTGATAATTTTTCAATATATCAATTATATTTTTATAAGGGAATAGTATATTTTTTTACAAGCATTTTCTTTATGACTATTATTGGTATATCACCAGTTAAATTAAAAAAGCCAAACATGGATATTATTAAAGGAACAGCAATCACACCAATTGGAAATGTACTAAATTCTTTCGCATTGAATTTTGGAAATATGATTGTTGTAACCCCAATTAGTTCAATGTATTCAGTACTTACAACGTATGCAAGTAGAAAAGTATTAAATGAAAAAATATCTATAAAAGAAAGTATTTGCATATCAATCATACTATTTGGAACAATTACTCTAATAATATGTGGATTAATACCTTAGGATGAGAAAATGAAAAGAAAAAAATTAATGGAGCTGGATATGGAATCGTTTTAGCATCACAAAAAAAATAGCCAATAGTGGTGTTGGAATAATTTATTCTAATAATGAAAGTAATAATAAAAATTTTACAAAATATATAAAAGAAAATGATGCCCATGAATTAATTAATAAGGAAAAAGAATATTATAAAAAATAATTGATGGAATTCCTAATATAACAAAAGTAGTATATATATCTAAAGGAACTAATATTTAGTTCTTTTTCTTTTTAAAGCTTTAAAACGATATTTAAATTTGCTATAATATCTTCGGTGATTTAAATGAAAAATGTATTAGTAACTGGTGGAGCAAGTGGGCTTGGAAAAGAAATTTGTAAAATATTTCAAAAAGAAGGATATAATGTATTGTTTATTTACAATAGTACAACTCCAAATGAAGAATTAAATAAATGTCATGGGTATAAATGTAATTTATCAAATGAAGAAGAAATACTTAATACTTTAAGAAAGATTTATGAAGAACATAAAAAAGTTGATATCCTAATTAATAATGCTGCAATTGAAATAAATAAAGATATTAGTGAAAAAAGTAAATCAGACTTTATGAAAACTTTAGAGATTAATTTAGTAGCACCTTTTATTCTTTGCAAAGAAGTAGGTTCTAGAATGTATATGAACGGTTACGGAAGAATAATTAATATTTCTAGTAATAATTCAATAGATAAATATGACCCTATAACTATTGATTATGATTCATCTAAAGCTGGACTTAATATATTAACAAAATGTTTTGCAGAAGAATATGCACCATTTGTGAATGTTAATGCTATTGCGCCAGGTTGGATTTTAACAAATAAAATAAAAGAAATAGATGATAACTTAGATAATAAATTCATTGAAGAAGAAAGTAAAAAAATCTTATTAAATAGATTTGCAACTTGTGAAGATATAACAAACTTATTATTATTTCTAGCAAGCGATAAATCAAACTACATAAATGGCGAGATAATAAGAATAGATGGTGGAAATTATGATAGATAATAAAATTATAGAAATATTTAAGAAAAGCGAAGACGAAATAGATAAAGAGTTAAAAGAAATTGATAATCTTTGTTATTTTTATAGCAATAAAGTTTTAAGTGCATTTAGGAATAACAATATTTCAGAAGTACATTTTAATTCAAGTACTGGATATGGATACAATGATATAGGAAGAGAAGCAATCGAAAAAGTTTTTAGTGAAGTTCTAGGAGGAGAAGATTCATTAGTAAGAAGTCAATTTATTTCTGGCAGTCATGCCTTAACAGTTACTTTGTTTGCCCTTTTAAGACCAAATGATACTTTATTAAGTATTACTGGAAAACCATATGATACTTTAGATGAAGTAATTGGAATAGTTGATAATCCTAGTTCTTTAAAATCATTTGGAGTTAATTATGAACAGATAGATTTAATTGATAATGACTTTGATTACAAATCAATAGAAGAAAAGCTTAATGAAAAGAAAATAAAAGTAATAGAAATTCAAAGGTCTAAAGGTTATTCAACAAGAAAAAGTTTAACATTAGATAAAATTGATAAAGTAATTGAGTTTATTAGAAAAATAGATAAAGATGTAATAATAATGATAGATAATTGTTATTGTGAGTTTGTAGAGTATAAATCACCACTTGAAATAGATAATCCAGCAGATATAATTGTAGGATCGCTAATTAAAAATCTTGGTGGAGGAATTTCTCCAAATGGGGCATATGTTTCTGGTAAGAAAAAACTTATAGATCTAGTAGCCGATAGGTTAACTGTTCCAGGAGAAGGAAGAGAAGTTGGCCCAACTTTAGGAATAAATAGACTTATTTTACAAGGGTTGTTTATGGCTCCAAGTGTTGTATCATCTAGTTTAAAAACTGCTATTCTAACAAGTAAGGTTTTAGATAGTTTAGGATACGAAGTAGAGCCTAAATATAATGAAAAAAGAGCAGATATAGTGCAAAATATAATTTTTCATGATAGTGACAAGCTAATTAAATATTGTCAAGGAATTCAAACAGGAAGTCCAATTGATTCAAATGTAACACCAATCCCATGGGATATGCCTGGTTATGTAGATAAAGTAATTATGGCAGCAGGAACATTCACTCAAGGTTCATCGATAGAGATTTCTTGTGATGGACCAATAAGAGACCCTTATATTGCATATCAACAAGGAGGATTAACTTATGAATATGGAAAGATTGCAGTTATGTATGCTGTTTCTAATATTTTAAAATAAAGTGCCTAATTTGGCATTTTTCTTTTTATATTTTCTATGATTTACTATAATTAAGTGTTATAATAATATATATTAGTCTATATAGGTGGTGAGATAATGGCATACGTTTCAAAAAATCATAAAAATGATCCTAACTTTAATAAAACTCAAAATATAAATAATAAAAATAAGCCACCATTTTCTTCTTCTTCTTCAATAAAAAGTAACGGATACAATAATAATGGATACAAAGCAATCAATAATTATAATCAAGTGAATAATGGAAATTTACAAAATAGACTAAATACTTTAAAAGAAAAGCAAAAAAAAGTAGCAGCAAAAAAAGCAATAAAAGCAGCAGCAACAGCAGTTAATCCACTTGTAGGAGGAGCAGCAGCAGAAGCTGCAATGAACACCCCAGCAGGAAAAAGAGTTCTAAATGCATATTCGAAAGGGGATTCTGCCTCAGAAAGTTTTAATAACGCAAAAAAACAAATAATAAAAGAAAAAATAAGAACAAAGATTATTATGTATGCAATTCCATGGGCATTAGGATTGTTTGCAATAATTTTTTTAATAATTCTAGTAGCATCTGTTTTTAAAAATGCAGATAGTCAAATATATAGTAATGAGAACAATGGTACAGTAGAGTCAGAATTGTATCATCTTACAGATAAGGAAAAAAATATATTTAAAGCTTATCCTGGATTATATGAAAAAATAACAAAAAAATCAAAAGAGATAAGTAATAAATACAAAATTGAAATTGATAGGTTTTTAATAATAGCAACTTTAGTTGCACCAATTGAAAATGGACTAATTCAACCAGTTGATGACGGAAGCTGTGGGGAACAGGAATGCTATTATTTTAAAGGTGAATCAAAAACATGGAGTGAATTTTTAGATTTATGGGGAGATCAATCAGAATTACTTGCGAAAATGCAAATTTTAACATTTGTAAATAAAGAATCTGCTAGAAGTAAAGGACTTACTTGTGGTAGTGAAGAAACAATGGAACAATATGCAAAAAATGATCTAGCAGTAAGAGAACATTATTTCTTATGGTGGTTAAATCCAATAAATTGGTTTAGTACTTTTAGGACAGCAGTAGATGCAGAATTAAATGCAAAATGTACTGAAGCCCCTAATGGGAAAACAATAGTACCTGATGTGCCAACTTTATCTACATCTCAAGGAATATATTATCTTTCATATGATGAAAATCAAAAAGAAGTGTTCGAAAAAGATTCAAATTCTGGTGGAGTTTATTTTTGGAATCTAGTAAATCCAAAGGGATTTATACACGAGTATTTAAAAGACTATTTGTCAAATGAATATAGTGAAGATTTGAATAAAAATTATGAAATAAATAAAGAAAAAATAGTAGATATAACAAATTATATTTATGCATATTATGAATCAATTAGAAAAGATTGTGAAGAACACAAAGTAATAGAAAGCACTATAGAAGAAATAACTGTATACAATCCACCTTCAAAGCAAGCAACATATGGTGTTCCTGAAATGCAAACGATTAATTTTGAAGATCAATATATTGGTGGAGTGATGCTTGCTGAATATAATTCGGGAGGGGAGGAAGCACTTAAAGCATTTGCAATACTTGCAAGAACAGAGGCAGTTGCTGTAGTAGGACTTGATGGTGCTAAACCAATTGAAAATAGTTCTAATGTACAAAACTATAATCCTAATTATAGCCCTGAAAAATATCCTAAAATTGCCAAAGCAGTTGAAGAAACAAGAGGAATAGTAGTAGGAAAGTTTGAATCTCCTAAAGTATGGCATACAGAGTATGATGCTTTTTGTCCAGTTAAAAATGTATTAGAGAATGGTTTCTATTATTTAGATGATGAGCAACAAAATCTTCCGATTAGTCCATCTGCATATGAAAACGTTGCTCACAAGGGGTTTATAAGCGCAGATAGTAAATATTTAGATTGCCCATGCTTTCAAAATAATCATTCGCGTCCACATGACCCTGATGCAGAGGATGAAAATACGAGATATTACCACTCAAACTCTGAGCCACCAACTTATTTAGGAGGAACCCCACCTCAAGAAACTAAGCCTGGATGTTGGACATTAAAGGGAAATACAAGAGTAAATGAAGATAATGAAACAGAATATGCCTGGAAGTATAAACCTAGTGGAGGACATGGTAGAGGAGCAAGTCAATATGGATTAACATATTTTGATGCATTTGGTTATGATCAAGATGCTTTAATAAGATTGTTCTTTAAAAGTGCAAATTTAAGAATGCTATCTAGCTCATTACCAGATGGAAAATGTGATAATATTCCATATTATGAAGGAGAAACAACAGCAGCTAGTTATAGCGGTGAATCTAATTATAATGAAGATGTAGGTGGAGTTCCTCTAAATATGTCACTTAAAGAAGCACTTTCAAAGGAAGGTCATACAATAAGTGATTTAAATAATTGTATAGGAACAAGAGTAGAAAGTGCAGGTCTTGGAACCCGTGAGGCAGTAGTAGAAGCTGGAATGGGACTTCTTGAATGTACTATGAATTTAACAGGTGGATTTACCTATCCATATGATCATAGAGGTGGCTATATAGGAGAAGGACTAAATCCTGATATCATAGGTAAAATGGGAGTTAATAGTAAATGGGGAGAATATGCAAGTTATGCTACAGGCTGTAGTGGTGGAGCACCATGTAGATTAGGACTAAATTGTGCTAACTATGTTCGTTGGTCAATGTGTAATGGTGGAATGGACTTATGCTCTAGAGGTTCAACATTCGCAACAGGAATGGCAGGCGTTAATTCAAATGAAAATTATTTTCCAGGAGCTATTAGAGTAAGGTTGTCCCCTTCATTTTCTGTACTTTCAGGATCTTTGCCAAACGCAAATAGAGAAAGTGTATTAGACATGATAAAACCAGGTGATGTATTATATTCTGATCATGGAGGATCAGGAAATCATGTTATGTTAATAGTAGGAACAGACTCAAGTTATATTACCATTGCAGAAAATGGAAGAAAAACAAGAAAAATATCTCACAGTGAATTAACCTCTGGAAATATGACGTATGTAGTTTTATTATTAGATGATTATTATGCAAATGAATCAAATAAAAACCATTTATCATATCCTGATATATAAAACTTATGAGGAGCAAATATGAAGAAAAAAATTATTATATGCATACTTTTAATAATATTAATGACTGGATGCAGTGCAAACTATAAAATTAAAATAAGTGACGGATTTGTTGAAGAAGCATTTAATGTTACTGAAAATAATATGAGTATTGTTAATATTAAAGATGAATCTGGAAGAAGTTTTATAGATTATTCAAAACTTTATGGAAATGATTACAATCTTTATACTAGTTTTTACAATTTGTATGCTGATGAAGGTTGTGCAAATAATTGTGATATATATGGAAAAACTTATATTAATAATGAATCAAATGTAGGATTTGAGCTATATCATAAATTTAAAATTGATGAATATAAAGATTCATCATTAGCAAATGAATTACTGCCAGGATTTACAGCATATTACGATGAAAAAGATTTAATAATAAATGGTGGTAATAATTGGAATTTTTTAGATTCTTATGAGTATTTAGATGAAATAACTATAGAGATTGAAACAGATTATAAAGTAAAAGAAACAAATGGTACAAAAAAAGATAATTCATATATATGGAAAATAAAAAAGAATAATACAAATTCTAATATTTATATTGCTTTAGATACAACTAATAAAAATGATAATAAGAAAGAAACAAAGTCTTTTATAGTATTATTACTATTAATAATAGCTATTTTAACAATTATTTCATATTTATATTTTATGAAAAATAAAAATCAAAAAGATATATAATAGTTTAAAAAAAAGCAAATATATGATATCATTTATAATGATTAGAGGATGTGAATTAATATGAAATTTAAATTCGTAGCAACACCAAAAGATGTTATGATTTTTGGCATTTTTGCGTTGTTTTTACTATACGTAGTTGCAATAGCAGTACTTAATATTCCACTACTTGCTGCTACTGGGACTTTTTATGGATTAAATCCAATAGAAGCATTTTCTCCTGAATATATTTCATACACTTTATTTATTTATCTTATTGCTTTGATTGGGCTTATATTAAGTGTTAATTCGTATTTCTTTGAATTTCAAGAAGGATTTGGACTAAAAATAAGTGATTCAAGCAGCGGAGGATATAGTAGTTGGGCAAAAGCTAAAGATATTAAAGAAGACAAAGGTGTAAAAAGAATTGTTGCATCAGCTTCAAAAGTAGATGCAGCAGGTACACCTCTAATTAGTAATGGTAAAGAATTATGGGTAGATGATGGAGAATATCATACTCTTGTAATAGGAGCTACTGGTAGTGGTAAAACTCAAAATACAATTTTACCAACAATTAAAGTTTTAGCCAAAAAAGGTGAATCAGTAATTGTTACAGACCCTAAAGGTGAAATATATGAAAAAGCAGGTGGATTATTAAAGAAAAATGGATACAAAATAATCCTATTAAATTTCCGTAATCCACAAAATGGTAATACTTGGAATCCTCTAGAATTACCGTATAGATTATATAAAAATGGTAATCAAGATAAAGCAATAGAATTACTTGATGACTTAGCTCTTAACATCTTATATGATGAAACAAATACTAATAGCGATCCATTCTGGGAAAAAACAGCAGCAGATTATTTTTCAGGTATTGCACTTGCAATGTTTGAAGATACTACTGAGGATAAAATTAACATTAATAGTATTAATATGACTGCAACTGTTGGAGAAGATAAATTTGGTGGATCAACATATATAAAAGAATATTTTAGTTATAAAGATCCTGCTAGTGCAGCTTATGTAAATGCAAGTGGTACTGTTATGGCACCATCTGAAACTAAAGGTGGAATCATCTCAGTATTTAAACAAAAAGTTAAATTATTTGCATCTCGTGAAAACTTATCTGAAATGTTAAGTTATAGTGACTTTTCTATGGATAATATTGGAAAAGAACCTACCGCAGTATTTATAATTATTCAAGATGAAAAAAGAACATACCATCCTTTGGCCACAATTTTAATTAAACAAATTTACGAAACTTTAATTGATGTTGCACAAGAAAACGGAGGAAAACTTCCATGTAGAACAAATTTCTTACTTGATGAGTTTGCTAACATGCCACCTTTAAAAGATGTTACAACCATGATAACAGCAGCTCGTTCAAGGCAAATAAGATTTACGATGATTATTCAAAACTTTGCACAATTAAATAAAGTATATGGAAAAGATGATGCAGAGACTATAAAAGGAAACTGTGGAAACATAATTTACCTTATATCAACTGAGCTAGCAGCACTAGAAGAAATTAGTAAGCTATGTGGTGAAAAGAAATCTAAAAAAGATGATAAGACTGCTTCAACGCCTTTAGTAACAGTAAGTGATTTACAACGTATGAAACAGTTTGATCAAATATTACTAAGATTAAGAAAAAATCCGTTTAAAACCTCTTTTGTACCTGATTTTAAAATTGATTGGGGAAATTCAGTACCAACAAAAGTAGAGTACCCAGTAAGAGAAAAAAGAAAAGTTGAAATATTTGATATAAGAGAATTCGTAAAAGAAAAGAAAAATCAAAAAATTAATGAAATGATGGCATCAATAGGGCAAGAATCATCAAGCGGAGGATTTAACACCCCAATAGGAGGAACAAGACCTACTTTTGCTCCACCAAATGGACTATTTAATGATTCGGTTCCACAAATGCCATTTCAAAGGAAACAACCTGAAATATCTGTCAATGACTTAGTAAAGAAAATTGATGAAAAACTTGCTGAAATTGAAAAAGAAGAGGAAGAAGCTAAGAAAAAGAAAGAAGCTGAAGAAAAGAAAAAAGACGAAAGAAAAATTTCTCCAGCTGATGAAACAAAAGAAATTATTAATAATATTGAAATAAATAATTATAAAAAAGATCAAGATCTTGAAATACCAGAAGCAAAAGTTGAAAACATACCTAAAAAATCATCAATTATTGATTATAATAAAGCAAGTAATGTTGAAATGTTAGATGATGACTTATCTCTATCAAGTGAAGAGATTGAAAGAAAAGTTAATGAAAAATTATCTAATTCTAAAAACAAAGTTGAAATCAATAAAAATATAGAAAAAGATATAGAAAATGATATTGAAAAAGATATAGAAAGAAAAATCAATGAGAAAATACAAAAAGAGATTAATGATAAATTAAGACAACAAATTGATGAAGCAATAGAAGAAAAAGTTGATGAAAAACTTAATAATTATAATTATGAGCCATATGAAGTAAATGATGAAGATGAAGAATTAATTGACAATTATAATAATAAAAAGAGTAATTTTAAGCCAACTTCAACTATTAAACTTGATGATGTTGCAGATGATGAAAAATTCTTTGATGATTTCTTTGATGATTAATTAAAGTGGGGTGAGGTAATGAAAAAAGTATTAATTTTAATAATGATTTTTTCAATATTTTTACCTGTAAAAACAAATGCAAATGAAACAAAAAGTGATACAGTTTCATTAAACAATTGTGTAGATGCTAGTTCTGCAAGATTTATGCTAGGATTACATGAAATTAAAGTAAAGTTTATTGCTATTGAATCAGATGAAATAATTAAAGATGATGAAACTGATGAAATAAATGAAAACTTAGTAAGCGATTATGTTTGTGAAATGCTAAAAAGTGCCAAACAAATAAAAATAGAATATGAGCCTAAAGCACCAAAAGAAGACAAATATGGAAGAATTCAAGCATGGGTATTTGTAGACAATGTATTATTACAGGAAGATTTAGTAAGTATAGGCTATGCTAAAATAATGTATATGGAAGATGACTATTTATATGCTAATAAATTAAAAGAAGCTCAAAACAAAGCAAAAGAAATGAATTTAGGAATATGGAAAGACAAAAAAGAGGAAGAAAATCATGTTGAACCTGAAAAAACTATTAAGGAAGAAAAGCCCAAAGGATTTTTTGAGTCAATAATAGACTTTTTTAAAAATTTGTTTAAAAGTTTATTATCGTTCATAGATGATTTAATTAATAACATATTGTAAAGGATTTAAAAATGAAAAATAATTATATAATCGTTTCAAATGATAAAATAACAATCGATACTCGAGTAAAAAAAATTATAGAAGAAAAAAAAATAACTGATTATGAATTGATTAAATATACATATCCTGATAATTCAATTGATGATGTAATAGAAGAATTAAATACTTACAATTTTTTAGCAAATACTAAAGTAGTTATTTTTCTTGAGTGTAGCTTTCTTAATAAAGAAAGCGATAAAAGTATAAAGAATTTAAAGAAATATCTTGAAATTCCATCTGAAAACATTCTAATTATGACAAATGATATTTTAAGTGATTCTAAAGATATTAAAGAATTGATTTCTAAAAATACAGAGGTATTGGATAATAAAATATCCTCAGAAGTATTAATCAAAAACAATTTGGAAAATTATAAAATGGAAAACAAGACCGTTAAATATTTAGCAGAGTATTGTTTATACAATAATGAAAAAATAATTAATGAACTTGAAAAATTAAAATGTTATAAATATAGTGAATCTGATAAAAATATATCTATAGAAGATATTAATTTGATTGTTATGAGAGATTATGATGATGATATATTTGATTTAGTTAATGCAATTGCGACAAGAAATAAAAATAAAGCAATTGACTTATATAAAAGAATTTCTAGAAAAGAAAAAGACTCAATAAATATTATCGCAAGTGTGTCTGGAAGTATAAGAAACTTATTTAGTGTAAAAATATTATTAGAAAGAAAAACAAAACCAAATGAAATATCAAATATTTTAGGAATCAAGCCATATGCAGTTCAAATTGCATCTGAAAATTGTAACAATTATAGTAAAAAGAAATTATTATATCTTCTTGATACATTAGCAGATATTGACTATAAATCTAAAAGTGGTAATGGAAAAAGCAATTCGTTATTTGAAATGTTTCTACTAGAACTATAGGAGGTAGTAAAATATGTTGAAAAAAGCAATATCATTTTCAATAATAATATTATTATTATTTTTAGCATATCAATATGGAATAAATTTTCTAAAGAAGAATCATACAATTAGCTATTCAATAGAAAAAGAAGAAAGTTTTAAAATTGAAGAAAATTATATTAAAAACTCAAATAATGATTATTATTTGATAAAAGTAACTAATAATGATAAAAATGAATTTATTTTTGATATTAATAATTTATTTAATAAACAAAAGCAAATTGTAGAAGATGTATCTGTATATGAAGATAATGGTTGGTATTGTTTATCATTAATTTATAAAAATAAGAAAAAGTCTTCAATTCCTTTATGTGAAAAAGAAGGAACTATTTATTCATATAATTATGCAAAAAACAATATTAATTTAGATGATTTTATTTCAAAATTACCAAATATTGAGTCAGACGGACAATATAAAGATGCTGGAAATAGTGGAAATGGGTTTAATAAAGGTTACTTAGATGATGATGAGACAATGATTTTTTACAAATATAAAAATTTATCAATAATAACCAATAAAATTGAAAACAACGTAAATTTTTCAAGTGAAGATCAATATAAGAATATTTTAGGTTCTGCCGTAGGGAAATTTTATATAATACCAAAATATACATCTAATGCGACTGTAAAAGAATATATTAAGTATGACTTTGAAGCAAATACTAAAAATATTATTTCGTTTAATGCAGAAATATCAAAACAATCTTCTTACATTAATGGTGTATATGAAGGAAAATTATACATATTCGATAAAAGTACATTAACACAATACGAAATTGACCCTTATAATGACAAAACAATTGTTACTGGTAATAAAGATAAAGATGCAATAGCAATTATAAATGGTGAAGAAAAAAATATTTCAGTATATGAAATGAATGAGAAAAATATAGTTTTTACGCCAAACTTAGATATATATAGCAAAATAAAATATGATAGTATTTATCCTTTTGATGAATTTGCTATTTATACAAGTAATGGAAATATGAATAAAGTTTATAATAAGTATCCAGATAATTCGATAGTACTTATTAATGATTCAGATGTAAAAGAAATAAAAGCAACGAATAATAGTATATATTATATTAAAGATGATACTTTGTATAAATATAATAAAAATGGTATTTTTGTAATTACTAAGTCAAACGAATTGAAATACAATAATGAAAATATTTATGATATATTCTTAAATAATTAAGTACTAAATAATAGTACTTTTTTTCTTTATGCTCTTTATTATAATAAAAAAATATTGTATACTAAATAATATAGGGTGATAGTGATGATATTAAAGAAACCATATGCATTTTTAATAAAGCATTTTAGAATAATTCATGCTTTTTTATTAGTATTTGCATCGTATTTAATTTATAGATCACAAAATATAGCATCTTCATTTGATAGATATATAAATAATAAGCAAAGAATAACATCAATAATCAATGATTTAGATGGTATTGTTAATGTGATGATGTATATTATAATTGCTTTAACTATAATAATTATTTCCGCAGTTATTTATTTGCTGAAATATAAAAAGAAACCAATTATTTTTTATATTTCAACAATTGGAATTTATATAATTGTTTTAATTTCTTATATATATGCATCAACATTCTTTGAATCATTAAGATTTGAAACACCAGACTTAAGAATTGTTAATATATTAAAAGATGTATATCATGTAATAGTATTAGTTCAAATACCAATAATAGTTTTATTTTTTATTAGAATGGTTGGATTTGATGTAAGGAAATTTGATTTTAAAAAAGATTTACTTGATTTAGGAGTAGATGAAAAAGACAACGAGGAGTATGAAGTAAGTTTTGAACTTGATAGAGATACAATCCAATCATTTGTTAAAAAAAGTATTAGAATGAGCAAATATTTTTATAAAGAAAATGGATTGATATTTAGAATTATTGAAATAGTACTTGCTGTTTTAATATTAACATTTGTAATTGGAATAATATCTTCAAGAGAAGTAATTTATAAAGAAGGACAAACATTTGAAACAAATTATTACAATGCTAAAGTTGTAGAAACATACAAAACGTATAATGATTCATCAGGTAACAAGATTAGTAATAGTTTCTTTTATGTTATTGCTAAAATAAAATATAATAATATTACATCTAATGCATATACAATAAATACAAATAATATAATGTTATCATATGGTGAGGAATCGGTTAAACCAACTTCAGAATTTAATAATAAAATAACTGAATTTGGAGTTAACTATAATGGACAAGTATTAAATCCTTATGAAACAAGAGAATTTGTTTTTGTCTTTGAAGTCCCAAAAGAGTATTATGAATCTAATTTATTAATAAAATATTTATATAATATTAAATTTAAGAAAAATAGTTCAGAATCTGAATACGAATATAGAAAAATAAAAGTAGTTCCTAAAAAAATTGATAATAATAAAGAAACAATATCAACTAAATCATTAGGTGAAGAATTATCGTTTAATGGAAGCTTATTAGGAGATACAACTATTAAAATAAATGATATAAAGATGAATGATACATTTTTCTACAATGTAACAAAATGTATAGGAAAAACATGCGATTCGAAATTAAATACAATAACTTCAAGACAAACAACTCAATTTGATTTAACATTAATGCGAATTAACTTTAATTTAAAATTTGATAGAGATAAATTGAGTGAATATTATAATAATTCAAAGTTTATAGAGCAATATGGAAGTATTAGATTTGAAATTGATGGTAAAGAATATAACAACAGACTATCATTAGTAGATGTTACTCCAATTAAAACTAATGATTATGTATTTATTGAAATTAGAGACAAAGTTAAAAATGCTGATAAAATTTATATGGATTTTACAATAAGAGATAAAGTTTTTACATATATACTAAAAGATAATAAAAAAGAAGAAACAAAAGCTGAATAAATCAGAAATCTTCTTCTTTTTATTTTATACTATATGTGATAGAATTAATTTGTTTTGAGTAAAATTTAATATTAGTAGGTGAATATAATATGATAAAAAAGCTATTAAAATCTGTAAGAGAATATAAAAAATATGCAATATTAACTCCATTGTTTGTAACATTTGAAGTAATACTTGAAGTTTTAATTCCGCTTTTAATGAGTAAAATTATAGATGATGGATTTGGAGCAGGGAATATGTCTATAGTGTACATCACAGGACTTATACTTATTATTTGCTCGATAATATCACTTGCATGTGGAATACTATCAGGAGTGAATGGTGCTAAAGCATCAACAGGATTTGCAAGTAATCTAAGACATGATTTATATCATAAAGTTCAAGACTTTTCTTTTTATAATATAGATAAATTTTCTACAAGTAGTTTGATTACAAGATTAACTACAGATGTAAGCAATGTACAATTTGCATTTCAAATGATAATTAGAATTGCTGTAAGAGCTCCTTTGATGCTAATAACTAGTGTTTTATTTTCCTTTTTTATTAGTCCAAAACTTGCTTTAATTTACTTACTTATTGTACCAATACTAGGAATTTCATTACTTTTTATTGCAATTAAAGCACATCCAATAATGAAAAGAGTGTTTGAAACATATGATGATTTAAATAATGTGGTTGAAGAAAACGTAAATGCTATTAGAGTAGTAAAATCATTTACCCTAGAAGAGGAAGAAGAAAGAAAATTTAAAAATGTTTCAAAAACTATACATGATTTATTTGTTAAAGGGGAAAAAATAATTGCATTAAACAGTCCAATTATGCAATTTTGTATGTATTTATCTATCATGCTAATATCATGGTTTGGAGCACATATAATTGTAAATACTGGTGCAAGTGAATTAACGACAGGAAACTTAATGACATTATTTACTTATACTATTCAAATATTAGGAAGCTTAATGATGCTTTCAATGATATTTGTTATGATTATTATTTCAAAAGCTAGTGTAGAACGTATAGTAGAAGTTTTAGATGAAACTCCTGATATTACTAATCCTAAAAATCCAATTACAAAAGTATTAGATGGAAGTATAAAATTTTCAAATGTATCTTTCAGCTATGTTAAAGATAAAAATAAAGAAGTATTAAAAAATATAGATTTAGAAATAAAAAGTGGTGAAACAATTGGTGTTATTGGTGGAACAGGAAGTGGAAAATCTAGTTTTGTTAATTTGATTCCACGTTTATATGATGTAACCGATGGTGATCTTTTAGTTGGAGGAAATAATGTAAAAGATTATGATTTGAAAATACTAAGAGATGAAGTTTCATGTGTTCTTCAAAAAAATGTTTTATTTAGTGGAACTGTAATAGAAAACATATTATGGGGAGATGAGAATGCTTCTTTTGAAGAAGTTGTAAGGGTATGCAAATTAGCCCAAGCAGATAGTTTTATAAACGAATTAAAAGATGGATACAACACTTTTATAGAAGAAGGTGGAACCAATGTATCTGGAGGTCAAAAACAAAGATTATGTATTGCAAGAGCTTTACTAAAAAAACCCAAAATTTTAATATTAGATGATTCGACAAGCGCAGTAGATACAAGAACAGATAAATTAATTCAAGATGCTTTTAAAAAAGAAATTCCAAATACAACAAAAATAATAATTGCCCAAAGAATCTCAAGTGTTGAAAATGCAGATAGAATAATAGTACTTGATAACGGACAAATTAGTGGAATAGGTACTCATAAAGAATTATTAAAGAAAAATAAAATATATAAAGAAGTATATGACTCTCAAGTAAAGGGAAGTGATTAAAAATGAAAGATAAGCATAAATTTGAAATAAAAAAAGGAACAATAAAAAGATTATTCTCTTATCTTGGGAAATATAAATATAAATTGTTAATAGTATTTGTATGTATTATAATCAGTGCGATTGCTGGTGTTTTAGGATCGTTATTCTTACAAACTTTAATAGATGATAATATTTTACCAATGTTAGAAACTAATTCCAATGATTATTCACCATTGTTGAATGCAGTATTAAAAATGTCATTAATATATGTTGTTGGTATTATTTCAACTTATACTTATAATATTTTAATGACTATAGTTGCTCAAGGAGTATTAAGAGACATAAGAGATGAAATGTTTGTTAAAATGGAACAATTACCAATAAAGTATTTTGATACTCATACTCATGGTGATATTATGAGTAGATATACAAATGATGCTGATACTTTAAGACAAATGATAAGTCAAAGTATTCCAAATATGATTTCTAGTGTAATAACAATAATTGCAGTTGTAATATCTATGTTTTATTTAAATATTTTATTAACATTATTCGTTTTATTATTTTCAATAATTACTATATTTGTAACAAGAATTATAGCAAGAAGAAGTGCAAGCCACTTTATAAAAGGTCAAAAAAGTTTAGGAAAACTTAATGGATATGTCGAAGAAATGCTAAATGGTCAGAAAGTTATTAAAGTATTTACTCATGAAAAAACAGCAAAAGAGAACTTTGACAAATTAAATGAAGAATTGAGAAATGACGCATATAATGCTAACAAATTTGCAAATATTACAATGCCTGTAGCAGGAAATTTAGGATATTTAGAATATGTACTAGTAGCAGTTATAGGTGCGATATTAAATAGTAGCGGTAGCAGTTTAATATCTATTGGAGTAATTGTATCATTTTTGCACCTAACAAGAAGTTTCCAACAACCTGTTAATCAAGTTACAAATCAACTAAATTCAATAATAATGGCTTTAGCAGGTTCATCAAGAATTTTTGAAATGATGGATGAAGAAAAAGAACAAGATAATGGCTATGTAACACTAGTAAAAGTAAAAGAAAAAAATGGAAAATATGTTGAATCAAAAGATGGATTATGGGCATGGAAACATCCTCATCATGATGGGACTTTAGAATATGTTTTATTAAAAGGAAAAATAGAACTAAATGGAGTAGATTTTTCATATACTAGAGGAAAACAAATCTTATATAATATTTCCATGTATGCTAAACCTGGACAAAAGATAGCTTTAGTAGGAGCAACAGGTGCTGGAAAAACTACAATAACTAACTTAATTAATAGATTTTATGATATAGAAGATGGAAAAATAAGATTTGATGGAATTAATATTAACAAAATTAAAAAGCAAGATTTAAGAAGAAGCATAGGTATGGTTTTACAGGATGTATTTTTATTTACTGGAACTATTAAAGACAATATTAAATATGGAAACCCAAATGCAACAAACAATGATGTAATAAATGCATGTAAACTTGCAAATGCACATGATTTCATAATGATGCTTCCAAAAGGATATGACACTATGCTAACTGGTAATGGTCAAGAACTATCACAAGGACAAAGGCAATTATTATCAATAGCACGTGTTGCAATAACAAATCCTCCAGTAATGATTTTAGATGAAGCTACAAGTTCTATTGATACAAGAACAGAAAAAATAGTACAAGACGGAATGGATAAGTTAATGGAAGGAAGAACAGTATTTGTAATTGCTCATAGATTATCAACAGTAAGAAATTCAAAGGCAATAATGGTAATGGAACATGGTAAAATAATTGAAAGAGGAAATCATGATGATTTAATAAAGCAAAAAGGAGAGTACTATAAGCTTTACACTGGTGCTTTTGAATTAGAATAGAAAGATTTAAGATAATCTTTCTTTTTTTGTTAATAATTTTAATTTAGTTGACATAAAATGGAATATATTATAAAATTATTAATATGTGATGGGTCTATAGCCAAGTGGTAAGGCATGGGACTGCAACTCCCCGATCGTTGGTTCAAATCCGACTAGGCCCTCCATAATGAATTTTGCTCAAATATCAAATATTTGGGCTTTGATAAAAAGCTAATCCAAATGGATTAGCTTTTTTTATAAAAAGAAATGTGTTACAATATATATGTCACTAAAAAATATACAATTAATAGGAGTATATTTTATGAAAGTAATAATAAAATTCCTTTTTTTTACTTTATTTATTTTTGCTATAACAAGCTGTAATAAACATAAAATAGAAATGATTATTCCAGAAGATATATCCGCAGATGAATTATTAAAAATATATTTTGATGGATTTTATTATGTAGAACAAAATAAAATTGTAAGTGTGTTTCCAGATTTTATGAAAAACATTAAAGAAAATGAATTTTCACAAGTTTTGTTGGAAAAGAATAATAATGATATGAAAGACGAATATGGTGATAATTTTCAAATATCATACACAATAGTTGATAAAGAGAAAACATCTGATGTAGTATTTGAAAGTATAAAAAAATACGTCAAAAATTACGAAAATTTTGTTGAACCAAAAGAATGCTACTTGCTAAATGGCATACTAGACATCAAAGGCTCAAAAAAGACGTCTAGCATAATATTTAACGGAGAAATTGCTTATTGTAATTTTGATGGAAAATGGAGATTAATAAATGGATAAAAGTAAAATAAAAGAGAAAGGAATGATTATATGATATTTACTTTTAATAAACTATATACTAATAAGGAAGAAGTAGAAAAGCATGAATTAAATACACCATTTGAAACAGCAGCAGTACTTGCAAATATTTTATGTAGCTACAATAAAGAAAACAAAAATAATTTTTATGAAATGTTACAGGTTCTTATGGGAGATATTCAACCTATATCTAATTTATTAAAGCAACAAATCGATGATAGAATGAGTCAAAATAATAAAATGGATTATATTGGCGCTTCATATTTTAAAGGTGCAACAGTTGAAAATAACTACACACCAAATGTACCTTATGAAATTGAAATAAAGGAAAATCCATATTCATATGATAATGAAGGATATGCTAGATTATTTTTAAAAAGTGCTGGAGCTGATAGTGAAAGACCAGTAACTTTTAGAAAAACAAAAGAAGGGAAATGGTTGCTTTGGAGTGACTCAGTATTAGGACTATTAGCTGATATTAGACCAAAGAAAAATGACAATCCATGGAGTTAAAAAGAAGCTCAAATTTAGAGCTTCTTTTCTTATAAAAAATTATTATATTTATCGTAAAAACTCTCTTGAGTTTTTATTGAACTTTTTCTTTTAATTTTTAATACAACTTTTATATGTTCTTTATCTTTGTCAAATTGAACAATATAGTTTCCGTCAGAGTCATATAAGAAATACAAGTATTTTTTATATGACTCTTCTGGCTCTAATTTATCTGCATAAAAAACAGATTCATCAAAATAGCCAGCTACTTCATCTAATTCCTGTTTTGAAGGACCATAAATAGTATAATCATAAATATTTAAAATATGTTCTTCATCGCTTTTATTTTTAATTGTTACTGGAACTTTAACTACTAATTCATTAAAATAGTTTGAATACTTATTAGTAATTCTTTCAAAACTATAAGAACTGCTAAATACTATTTCTAAATCATCAAATTCAAATAATTCATTTGTAGTAAAAGTATTATTTAATTCTTTTACATCGATTTTAGGAAGCGAATCAAAAAAGACAACTTTTTCATTCTTACTGAAGAAAAGTGAAATCATAATTGCTTGTTCTATGATAAGCAAAAATATTATTATGCTAAGAATAATAAAGCATCTTTTATAATAAATATTATCATTTTTCTTCCTATTTTTCTTTTTTTTATTGCTTTTTTTATTCATAGCAACACCTCGAGTGATACTATAACAAAAAAATTAAAAAAAATCTATTTTTTTTGGGAAAAAAGTCTATAAACATCTAATAATTATATTGAGGAGGTGAATAATGAAAAAATATGAATGTGTCTTACAAGATGGTCCAAAGGATTGTGGAATTTGCGCACTACTTACTATCATAAAAGCTCATGGTGGGTTAGTTTCAAAAGAATACCTAAGAAATCTAACCAATACGACTTCTAATGGTGTAAATGCTTTTCAATTACTAGAAGCTGGTAAGAAAATAGGTTTCTATACACAAGGGGTTAATGGTGATGTTTTAAAAATAGAAGATAAATATTTACCTTGTATTGCACATGTAATAATCGATAAAAAATATAAACATTTTGTTGTAATTCATAAAATAGATAGAAAAAATAATAATGTTATTATTGCTGATCCATCCAGAGGAATAATAAAGATAGATATTGATAAGTTTAAAAGTATTTCTACAAATAATTATTTATTTTTTATACCAAATAAAAATATCCCAATAATGAAAAGTAATAATTTAATAAAGAACAAAATAAATGAATTTATAAATAATAATAAAAAAATACTTTTAACAATTCTTTTCTTTTCAATACTATATACAATTGCAAATATTGTATTATCATTTAATTTCCAATTTGTAATCGATAAGGCAGTATCATTTTATTCAAAAGAAAATTTAGCGATTATAATAATGATTCTATTAATAATCTATCTATTAAAAATTATTTTAGAATTTTTTAGAGAAAGATTAATAAATTTTATAGGAAACAAAATTAGTTTTATATTAATTAACGATTCATTGAATCATATTTTATCACTTCCTATTTTGTACTTTAAGAATAGAACTACTGGTGAGGTTTTATCAAGAATTTCTGATTTGGATGAATTGAAGGAAATAATATGCTCTTTTGTTGTTACAGTTTTTGTTGATTTATTAATAACAGTATTTTCAATAATAGTATTATTATGTATTTCTACAAAATTATCATTAATATTAATAATTGTAATTATATTTTATTCAGTTATAACAATAATATATAATAGGTTACTATATAATAACATTAATGATATAAAAGAAAAAAATGCTTTAGTAAATTCAACTTTAATTGAAACAATAAATGGAGCAAATACTATTAAAGAGTTAAACATACTAGAATCATTTAAAGAAAACTTTTCAATTATCTATAACTCATATTTAAATACTAGTTATAAATTAAATGAGAGACTAAATAAAAAACAACTTATAGATAATATTGTTTTCAGTATAATGTCATTACTGATACTAAAGTTTGGAGGAGAGTTAGTAATCAATAATGAACTAAAACTATCTAGTTTAATATCTTTTAATAGCATAGTGTTATATAATCTATCTTCGATAAAAAATTTATTAAATTTTGATATTTTAATAAAAAAGACAAAAATAATTATTGAAAGAATTAATGAATTACTAAATATAAAAGAAGAAAAATTATATTTTGATCTTAATCCAATAAAGAATTTATGTGGTTCTATACGAATTAATGGATTATCGTATAAAATAAATGACATGACTATTATCAATAACTTTAGTACAACAATAGAATTAGGTAAAAAAGTACTAATAACAGGTAGTTCTGGATGTGGAAAAAGTACTTTGGCTAAGATTCTATCAGGTTTTCTTGAGGTAAAAAGAAATAAAGTGTTTATTGGAAATAATGACATAAATGATTATAATTTATGGAATTTAAGAGAACAAATAACTTATGTTTCTCAAAACGAATATTTATTTAATAGCTCTTTATACGAAAATATTAACTTAAAAAAAACACGTGATAAAAATAGAGTAATAGATATTTCTAAATGTATGTTGATTGACGAAATTGCTTCTAAAAATAAAAGCGGATATGAAATGTTACTTGAAGAAAATGCAAGTAATATAAGTGGAGGAGAAAGGCAAAGAATAATACTTGCACGAACATTTTTAAAAAATAGTAACATATACATTTTAGATGAAACATTTAGTGAAATAAACATTGACAAAGAAAGAACAATATTGAAAAATATTTTTGAAAAATTTAAAGATAAAACGATAATAGTTATTTCTCATAGATATGATAATAATGATTTATATGATGAAATCTACAATATGGAGAATTATGGAAATAGAAACATTTCAAAAGAATATTAAAAACATTGATATAGATTTAAAACCGTATTTAATAGTGGTTGCTATTCTTTTAAGTACATTATTTTTATTTGTATTATTTAATAAAGGCTTTTCTGATTATTTTCTAGTAACTTCAAAAGTTAAAAATAATAAAGTTATTATAGTTGTTGAAGATGAAAAATTGGAAAAAATTGTTAATAGTCAAAATTTGATTATAGGAAAGGATACATTTACTTACAAAGTTGAAGAAATCAACGATTATATATACGAAAATATTTTGCTCAAAGAAGTAACAATCGAAATAAAAGACTTAAATGAGGACAAAAAAATTGAAAATAACATATTAAAGCTAAAAATAATTACAGGTAAAACAAATATTTTAAATTATTTAATAAAACTAATTAAGGGGGAATGAATTATTAAAGAAATAGGAAAAGAACAACTAGAAAATATAAATGGAGGAGGACTTTCACTTTTAGGAATTGCAGGAATCGTTTCAGGAGCAGTATTTTTAATAGGAGTATTTGATGGTTATGTAAGACCATTGAAATGTAACGAATAGATATGGAGCATTTAAATAGAAATCAACTTTTAGATATAGATGGTGGCTTTTCTCTTTCTGGAACAATAATTAATGCATTTTCTAATGGAATTAAAACAATACTTGAAGTTGGAAGAAGCTTAGGAACAGCATTAAGAAGAACGAAAGAGGATAAAATGTGCAGTCTATAGGTAAAAAAATATTAAAAAACAAAAAAATAATAATGCAAATAATATCTGCTCCCATAGCCATTTATATAGCTAATATATTAATAATTACTTTATTTCGATTAGGTAATTATTTAGGAACATTTTTAAGAAATTTATATTATATTGTAGTTTGTTTGAAATAGTACCATTTAAAATGGTACTATTTTTAATGATATAGACAATAATAAATCGTTATTAAATCTTGTTTTTCTTTTTTTATACTAGTATAATTATCTTATGATAGTAGGTGTGATATGAGAAATATTTATACAGGTATTGATCTTGGTAGTGATAGAATTAAAATTGTAGTAGCTGAACTAATTAAAGATAAATTTCAAGTGTTAGCATCAACTAGCGTTAAGTCTTCAGGAATAAAAAAGGGGCTAGTTGTAGACAACGAAGTAGCTCTAATGTCTTTAAATAAGGCTATAGACGAGATTGAAAAAATATTAGGCATAAGAATTGATAAAGCAATAGTAACTGTTCCAGCTAACAATAGAAGCATTAAAGTGGTTTCTGGAACAATTGACACAAATGGTGCAATAAATGGTAAGGATATTGTTTCTGTTTTGCAAACATCTGCTGAAGGACAAATTGAAGATAACAATGAATTAGTGTCAATAATTCCAATAATGTTCACTACAGATGAAAATAAATATACGAAAGACCCAATTGGTATAACTGCTGATAAACTATCTGTCAAAGCACTTCTAGCAACAGCACCAAAAAAGCAGATATATGATTATTTAAAAGTTTTTAATGATGCAAATATAGATGTTATAGATATAACATTTAATTGTATTGGGGATTATTACGAAGCACACGATAAAGATACTGATGAATCTATTGGAGCAATAGTTAATATTGGACATGAAAAAACGGATGTTTCAATATTTAATAAAGGTATTTTAATAAAAAATAATATATTTAATTTAGGAAGTAAAAACATAGATAATGACATAACATATATTTTTGGAACTGATGCGAATACGTCTAGAGAATTAAAGGAAAAATTTGGACAGGCTAATAAAAAAATAGCAGATGTTAATGAAGTGTTAGAATTTGAGCTAGACAATGGAGAAAAGAAGTCAATCAATCAATTCGAGATTACAGAAGTTATTGAAGCAAGAATTATGGAGCTATTAAATCTTGCTAAAAAAGAAATTAATGACTTAACAAAAAGAAAAATTAGTTATATAATTGTAACAGGTGGTATTTCGGAGTTAATGGGATTTAACTACGACGTAGAAAGTGTTTTTGGACTTGAAGCAAAAGTATTAAACATTACAAGTATGGGAATTAGAAATAATATGTTCTCTAGTTCTATCGGAATAATAAAATATTTTCATGAAAAAATGCAATTGAGACAAAAAGAAATATCATTAATAGATAAAACTAAAATAAATGAGATTGAGCAAGGGAAACATAGTATGCTTGACTTTTCTGAAGATACATTTATTAGTAAAATATTTGGATATTTTACTGATAACTAAGGAGGGATATAGATGTTTGGTGGATTAGAAATGGACCAACTAGCCAAAATTAAAGTTATTGGTATAGGTGGCGGCGGTGGAAATGCCATTAATAGCATGGTTGACACAGGAGTAAAAGGCGTAGAATTTATTGCTGCAAACACAGATTTGCAGGTTTTGAATACATCAAAAGCAGATGTTAAGATTCAACTTGGTAAGACTGGATTAGGAGCAGGTGCTAAGCCTGAAATAGGAAAAGAAGCCGCAGTAGAAGCAAAAAAAGAAATAGAAGATGCATTAAAAGGTGCAGACATGGTTTTTATCACTTGTGGAATGGGTGGAGGAACCGGTTCTGGAGCTGCTCCAATAGTTGCTGAAATAGCTCAAGGTTTAGGTGCTCTTACGGTTGCAATTGTAACAAAACCATTCACTTTTGAAGGAAGAAAAAGAATGGAAAATGCATTAGTAGCAATTGATGAACTAAAAAAACATGTTGATACTTTAATTGTTATTCCAAATGATAGATTAAGAGAAATAATAGATAAAACAACTCCAATGTTAGAAGCATTTAAAGAAGTTGATAATGTGTTACGTAGAGGAGTACAATCAATAACTGATTTGATTGCAGTTGTAGGACTTGTTAACCTTGACTTTGCAGATGTTAAGGCAGTTATGGAAAAATCTGGAAATGCAATAATAGGAATTGGTATTGGTATGGGTGAAGAACGTGCTATTGAAGCTGCTAAACAAGCAGTATCATCTCCACTTCTTGAAACTTCTATTTCTGGAGCAACAGATGCTATTATAAATATAACAGGTGGAATGAATTTAACTTTGTTTGAAGCTGAGCAAGCAGCAGAAGTAGTAAGAGCAGCATCTAATACTGATATAAATACTATTTTTGGTTCAGTAATAAATGAAAATTTAACTGATGAAGTAATAGTAACAGTTATTGCTACTGGTTTTGATAAAAATAAAGAACAAGAGCAACCACAACCACAGCACAAACAAACTATAGCCCAAGCTAATCCTACAGTACAACCAATTAGAAGAACAAGAAGTGAATCATTAGTTCAAGAACCACAAAAAATAGAAAAATTGTCTGATGATGACAATGATGGTGATGATAGTAAATATGATATTCCATCATTCTTAAGGCCAAATTATTAGAAATCGAAAGATTTCTTTTTTTATTTGTATTTATGTAAAAAAAAGATTAATTGTGTTATAATCAATATGTAGACTGGAGTGATAAAATGGCAAAAAGAAAGAAAAGAAGAAAAAAGGATAATGAAAAATCACTTGAATTAAGACCAGAAGTATATGGTGTAATATTAATATTACTTTCAATACTTTCTTTTGGTGCTGGTAAACCACTAGGCTTTATTGGAAAAATGGCAAGATGCTTTGCGGTTTTTCTATTTGGTTCATTTGATTGGTTATTTATAGCAACAATATTTTTTATTGGAGTATTTTTACTATTTAAAGGAAGTGCACCATCATTTTGGTCAAAAAAATTTATTGGATTATTATTCGTTGCAATAGGATTATTAGTATTTGCACATATTAAATATATAACTAATATAGAAGGAGGAGTTAGCGCAATTTATGACACTTCTATAAAAGATTTAACAGAAACATTTGAATTAATAAAAAGTGGTGCTAATTTTACTCCTCCAGGTGGTGGAATAATTGGCTGTAGTATTGCTGTAGCATTTAATATGCTATTCGCTATTACAGGGACAAAAATAGTATCAGTTTTATTTATAGTAGTTGGTACTTGCTTCTTTACTGGATTTTCAATTAGAGAATTTTTTGATACTGCAACAGAAAAAGGTAAAAATTTAATTTCTAAAGAAAAGAAAGAACACAAAGAAAATGAAGAAGAAAAACAAGAGGATGATGAATCTGTTGTAATTATAAATGATACAAACGAGCCTAAAGAACAAAAAACAGAGGAACCAAAATTAGTAATATCAAGTATAGATGAATTAAAGAAAATGGATAAAGAAGTAAAAGAAGAAAATATTGAAAGTCTTTTAACAGATGAGTATGTGGATGAACAAAAAAATGAAGATTATGTAAAACCTTCAAATTATAAACTACCAACATTATCTCTTCTTAAAGATGTTGATAAAAAGAAAAATGGTAATAATCAAGCAGTTATAGAAAAGAATATAAACATCATTGAGAAAACACTTAGAGATTTTGGAATAATAGGAAAAGTTGTAGAAGTAAATTCAGGACCGGCTGTTACTCAATATGAAATGGAGCTACAAACAGGTACTAAGTTAAGCAAATTATTAAGTATTAATAAAGAAATATCTTTGTCTTTAGCGAAAAAAGATGTAAGAATTGAAGCACCAATTCCAGGAAAAAGTACAGTAGGTATTGAAGTTCCAAATGAAACAGTATCTCCTGTTTCCTTAAAAGAAATACTTGAAAATGTACCACAAAATAAAGTAAATAGTAAATTATTAGTAGCACTTGGAAAAAATATAATGGGTAAAGCAAAATTTGCTGAAATAGACAAAACTCCACATTTACTTGTAGCAGGATCAACAGGTTCAGGAAAATCTGTTTGTATAAATTGTATAATTGCTTCTATTTTGATGAGATGCAAACCAGATGAAGTAAAACTAGTTTTAGTAGACCCTAAAAAAGTAGAATTATCTATGTATAATGGTATTCCACATCTTTTAATGCCAGTTGTAACAGATGCTAAAAAAGCTAATGTAGCATTACAAAAAATGGTTGATGAAATGGAAAGAAGATATGACGAGCTAGAAGAAAAAAATGTAAGAAATATAGCAAGTTATAATGAATGGGTTGATAAAGAAAATGCAGTTAGAAGTGATGAGGATAAAATTAAGAAAATGCCTTACATCGTAGTTATTGTAGATGAGTTAGCTGACTTGATGATGGTTGCAGGTAAAGAAGTTGAAGACTCAATTATGAGAATAACTCAAAAAGCACGTGCTGCAGGAATTCATTTAATTGTTGCTACTCAAAGACCATCAACTGATGTTATTACTGGAGTTGTAAAAGCAAATATTCCATCGCGTATATCATTTGCAGTTTCAAGTGGAATTGACTCACGTACAATTTTAGATGCTGTAGGAGCAGAAAAACTTTTAGGAAAAGGTGACATGCTATTCTTACCAATGGGAGAATCATCACCAGAAAGAATTCAAGGAGCTTATGTATCTGATGCGGAACTAGAAGCATTAGTAGACTATACCGTAAAACAACAAAAAGCTCAATATGAAGAAAAATACATGAATCTTGAATCTGCAAAAGAGCAAGGAAATGCTGGAGGGGAAGTACATTCTCCAAATGAGGAATATGATGATCCGTTATATGATGAAATAGTAACATATGTAATAGAAAGCCAAAAAGCTAGCGCATCTTTATTACAGAGAAGATTTAAGCTAGGATATAATAGAGCTGCAAGAATTATTGATCTATTAGAAGAAAGAGGAATAATTGGAGCTCAGAATGGTTCTAAACCGAGAGAAGTATTAGTTAAATTAGATGGAACTAACGAAGATGAAAATGTGTAAAATGGCTAAATTATTTAGCCTTTTTTGACAAAAGGAGGTTTATATGTCAACACCACATATCGAATCAAAAAAAGATGATATTGCAAAAGTAGTTTTAATGCCAGGAGATCCATTACGTGCAAAGTTTATTGCTGAACATTTCTTAGATAATTATAAATTAGTAAATTCAGTAAGAAATATGTATGGATATACTGGGTATTACAAAGACCACAAAGTTACAGTTTTTGCATCAGGAATGGGAATGCCTAGCGTAGGTATTTATTCGTATGAGTTATTTAAATTCTATGATGTCGATACGATTATTAGAATTGGATCAGCAGGAGCTTATACAGACAAATTAAATCTATATGATGTCTTTTTAGTTGAAGAATCATATTCAGAATCATCCTATGCAAAAACTCAAAATGGAGAAAATAGTAATATTTTATTTCCAAGTAAAAAGGTTAATGATAAAATAGAAACAATTGCTAATGAATTATCTATCCCTATAAAAAAAGGAATAGTACATAGTAGTGATGTCTTTTATAAAGAAAATGATAATTTTAAAGAATTATACGAAAAGCATAATTGTCAAGCAGTAGAAATGGAGACTTTTGCATTGTTTCATAATGCAAAAGTATTAAATAAAAATGCAAGCGCTTTAGTGACTATTTCAGATAGTTTAGTTACAAATGAAAAGACTACTAGTGAAGAAAGAGAAAAAAACTTTACAGAAATGGTTAAATTAGCTCTAGACACTGCTATACAATTATAAAAGTTAAGAAAAAGACCATAATAATATAGAGGTGATAAAGTGGAATATATCAAGAAAAAGTTACCATCGTATAATCTTCATATGATTAAAACAGAAAAATTTAAAACTACAAATATTGAAGTGCTTTTTTGTAAAGATATAAAAAAAGAAGAAGTAACAATTACAAATTTTTTAACGTCTATAATGCTATATTCTTCAAAAAAATATAATAATAGAATAAAACTATCTCATAAAGTCGAAGACCTATATGCGGCTAGAATTTTTACAAATTGTTATAGAATTGGTAACCAATACACGATTGATTTCACAATGAAGATATTAAATGATAAATTTAGTGAAGAAGGACTATTTGAACAATCAATAGAATTACTTAAAGAGATTATATTTAATCCAAACGTTGAAAATGGATTATTCGATGAAAAGAGTTTTAATATCGTAAAAAATGACGAAAAATCGCAAATTGAAAGACTTCAAGAAGATAGAAAAAGATATGCTGGATTACGTTTACTTGAATTAACAGATAGTGATGCTGACTTTGCTATTAATTTGAAAGGATACAAAAAAGATTTAGATAAAATAACAAGAAATAATTTATATGAATATTATAAAAAGATTATAGAATGTGAAAAAATAGACATTTTCGTAATTGGAGACATTGATTTTGAAAAAGTTGAGAAAATAATATCAAACAATATTAACTTTCCACTAATGAGAAAAAAAGATGATTTTAAAATGTATAAATGGAAAGAAAAAAAAGAGAAAATAAATGAAATAATAGAAAGTGATGATACAAATCAAGCAAAGTTATCAATCGCTTGTAGAATGGAAGATATAACAGAATTTGAAAGAAATTATGTATTGAGCTTATATAACATAATTTTGGGAGGTTCATCTGACTCAAAGTTTTTTAAAAACATTAGAGAGAAATTTTCATTGTGCTATTATATTTCATCAAGTCCACTTAGATTAGATAATTTACTTACCATTTCTTCAGGTATAACCAAGGATAACTATTCTAAAGTTATGATTCTAATCAATAAGGAAATGGATGACATGAAAAAGGGAAACATAACTGACGAAGAGATAGAAAAAGCAAAAAAGTTTTATTTGACTTCACTTGAAGAGATAGAAGATAATCCATCACAAATAATTAATGTTTATTATTCAATGGATAAATTTAACATTGGAAATATTGAAGAAAGAAAAAATAATATCTTAAAAATCACTAGAGAAGATTTGGTTAAACTTGCTAATAAGATATCTATAGATACAATTTTCTTATTAGGTGGTGACAAAAAATGAAAAATCAGCAGATTAAAGGATTAAACATTAATGTTTATACAGAAGAATTAGTGAATGGATTAAAAATAATTCTAATTCCATTTTCTGATAGAAATAATTATTATATTGAATATTTAACTAAATATGGAGAAGAAATAACTGAATTTAAATCTTTGAGTAACAATAAGCGTATTAAAGTTCCTTATGGAGTAGCTCATTTTCTCGAACATAAAATGTTTGAGCAAGAAGATGGTATGGATCCTTTTTCTTTTTATTCGAAAAGCGGTGCTGATGCAAATGCTTCAACAGGTTACAAAACAACTTCGTATACATTAGAGGGAGTTACTGCTATAGAAGAAAACTTAAACTATTTATTAGATTGTGTTAATAGCCCATTTTTTACTGATAAAAACGTAGAAAAGGAAAAAGGAATAATAATTGAAGAATTAAATATGTATAAGGATCAGCCTGAAAATAAACTTTATGAAGCAAATAATAAAGCAGTATTTTTCAAACACCCATTTAGAAGAGATGTAGGTGGAACTCCTACAAGTGTTAGAAAAATTACTAAAGAAACATTATATGAATGCTATAATACTTTTTATCAACCAAATAATATGATACTTGCGATTGCAGGAAATTTTGAAATAAATAAAGTACTAAAAGTGATAAAGTCAAATGAAAAATTAAACGCAAAAAAAGGAAAACAAGAAATAAAAACTTATAAGATTAAAGAGCCAATAGAAGTAAGAAAAAAAGAGACATCATTAAAAATTAAAAATCTAATTCTTCCAAAGTTTGTATTAACTTTTAAAACGAAAATAGAACTAAAAAATGGACTTGAAAAATATAAAACTGCTTTATGTACAGATATTTTATTATACATTTTGTTTGGAATGTCATCTGAATTTAGAGAAAAAATGCTTGAAAAAGAATTATATAGTTTACTATATTCTTCATCAGTAATTGTGGATGATTTGTTTTTAATTGAATTTGTAGCTGAATCTAAAAAACCTTTAGAGTTTAGACATGAAATATTAGAACAATTAAAAAATACTAAAATTTCAAAAGAAGATGTTGAAAGAGTTAAAAAAGTAAAAATATCAATAGAAGTTATGGAAACAGACAAACCATATAGAATGTTGGATATGGTTATGGATCAATTAACTGAATATGGTGAGATTATTTACAATAAAATGGATATTATTAGGAATATTACCTATGAAGATATAATTGCTGTTAGAAATAAGATCAGCTTTGATAATTACTCATACACAATAGGATATCCAAAAAAATAGTTATAAAAGAAAGATGTGGATTTATGCTAATAGAAAATAAAAATGTATTTTTTAATTTGGATTTAATAGAAAAATTAATTAATGACGGGAAAGTGGTTGTCTTTACATTAAATAAGTCAATGGGTGGAAAAGAAATAATAAGTTGGAACACTGGTAAACGATTTTTTCCTAAAGAAATGAGTGAAGAATCGCTTAGGATAGGGTACTTATTAGAAAATGCAAGAAAAGTAGGCCTTGATGATTTAGCAATGCCAGATCAACCATTAAATGACAAGTTAATAGAAGATTGTCACGAACTGACAACGGAAGAAATAATAGGATATTACGATACAGAAATTGCAAGAAAGCAAGGAACTTTGTGGAATGTAGATAAAAATTTTAATGCAATATTCATGGCTAAAAATACTCATGATGAAGTTTTAAAAAAAAGTGGTAGAAATGTTTCGCTAGTTTTTCCTTGTGCTGATTGCGCCGTTGTAAGATTTTATGATCCAGAACATGATGTAATAGGTATTACTCATTCAGATGCAGTTCATACTGGACAAAAAATAATTCCAAAATGTGTTCTATATATGAAAGAAAAATTTGGGACAGATATAAGCAAATTGCAAGTTTTTGTAGGTGCTTTTGCATTTGAAGGCTGGACATATGATAAACTACCAGACTTTGCAAGTGAAAAAGACAAAGATGGAAAAATTATTGGAATTAATAGTGAATGGGAGAAATATATTGTACCAGATAAAGGAAAGTACTTAATAAATTATGGTGATAAAATATTTGATCAATTATTGATTAGTGGTATAAACATTGATAATTTATACATAAGTCCAGATAACACCCTAACAAACGATAATTATTTTTCTAATTCAAGAAGTTTCAACTCTAGAATAGATGGAATAGCTACTTATAGAGAAGGAAGAAATTTAGTAGGAATAACTTTCTCAAAAAAGGAAATAATTGATTCTATGAAAAAACAACATATAATAATGAAGTAGAGGATTATAAAATGGATTATACATATAATATTTTAAATGAAGTATATGAATGGATGATTTCTAAAAAAAAGAATGTTGAAGTTAGAATTCTAAAAGAAAAATCAAAAATGATTCAAGAAAATGATTATATAACTTTCTATAATCAAGATGATAAAGAAAAGTTTGTAAAAGTAAAAGTAATAAAAAAAGAATTGTTTGACACGACAGATGACTTATTATCTAGATATAATGTAAATAGAATAATGCCAAATCATACTGAAAAAGATTTAAAAGAACTATTAAAAAACATTTATGGAGACAAATTAAATCAAGAAAAACTAGTTGCGTTTGAATTTGAGTACATAAATAGCGATTTAGATATAAAAAAATAATAAAAAAATAAACTAAAAAATATTTTTTTAGTTTTTTTTATGCTATAATAATATAGAATAGGTGAGAATAAAATGGATAATTTGGGAAATATAGTTGATATTGATGGAAGTTTTGTAATTTTAAAAATTGGTTTTGATGTGTCAAAATATTCTAATTTAATGAACGTTCATGTTGTTTTTGATGATGGTTCAAAGAAAATTATAGGTGAAATTTTAAAAGTTACTACAGAAGAATTGATGGTAGGTATAGTAGGAGAAATAAACGATAATAAGTTTGTTCCTGGAATTAGTTCTAAGCCTTCTTTCGCTTCAAAAGTGAGAATAGTAAACATGCAAGAATTGTCATTAATTTTAGGCCCTTCTGAAATAGAAGATAGCGATCATCTATATTTAGGAAAATCTTCTGTTTACAATAACTACAAAATCCATATTGATGTTAATAGCTTTTTTAGTAATCATTTTGCCATTTTAGGAAACACAGGAAGTGGTAAAAGTTGTACATTTGCTAGAATAATTCAAAATATTTTCACAACCTCAAAATACTTACCAGTAAATGCTAGTATATTTGTATTTGATGCCTATGGTGAATATAAAAATGCTTTCTCATTTTTACACCAGTTTAATCCAAGTTTAAACTATAAATCTTATACTACAAACTTGCAAAAATTAGATGGTGAGTTATTAAGAATTCCACTCTGGCTTCTCGACGTAGATGATATTGCATTACTATTAGGAGCAACAGAGTCAAGTCAATTACCAATAATAGAGAAATCATTAAAACTTGTTCCAATATTAAAATCAACTGATGAAAATTCAACAATACTAAAAAATGATATTTTAGCAAGAGCAATATTGGATATTTTACAAAGTGGCAAAGATTCAATTAAAATAAGAGACCAAATTACTGCAGTATTATCAACGTTTCATACTGAATTGTTAAATTTAGATAGTCAAATAATACAACCTGGATATGTTAGATCATTAAAACAATGTTTATATGTAGATAATTCAGGAAAAATGCAAGAAATGGAATTGGTTGTTAACTTTATTCAAACTTTTCAAAGCGATGGACTTGAAATACCAAATCCTAAAGGAAATGTTATGTATGACTTGTCAGATTTAGAGCAAGCCCTTGAATTTGCACTTATATCTGAAGGAGTTTTAAAAAGTGATAAAGTATTTGATTATGCTAATATATTATCAGTAAGGTTACATACATTAGCTAATGGAGAATACAAAGAATATTTTAAATATCCTAATATGGTTACAAAGAGTGGTTATGTAAGAGATTTAATGACAATTGACTCAAATTCAAAAGCACAACTTATTGGATTTAATATCAACTATGTAGATGATAGAATTGCAAAATCAATGACAAAAATAATATCTAAAATGCTTTTCGATGTTGCTGTTAATAGTGATAATAGAGGAAAATTTCCATTCCATATTATAATAGAAGAAGCTCATAGATATGTTCAAAAAGATATCGATTTAGAATTACTAGGATATAATATTTTTGATAGAATTACAAAAGAGGGAAGAAAGTATGGTGTAATACTTGGATTAATAACACAAAGACCTAGTGAACTAAGTGAAACAAGTATTTCGCAGTGTTCTAATTTTATAGTACTTAGAACACTGCATCCAAAAGATTTGCAATATATTAAAGAGATGGTTCCAAATGTAACAGATGAAATATTAGCGATTTTAAAAACATTGCAACCAGGAAGTGCAATAGCATTCGGAAGTGCATTTAGAGTACCAGTTTCAGTAAAAATAGATTTACCAAATCCACAACCATATAGCTATAATAGTGATATAGCTAAAATATGGTATGCATTAAATTAAAATAATGCTTTAAAAAGAAAAAAATATGTGTTAGAATAAAAATGTATAAACTATGGAGGAATAATAATGGCTTTTAATAAATTTTTAGGAAAATTTACAGGAAACAATAATGATGACAATGATGATTCTTTAGATGAATTAGAAAATAATGATACTTTAGGTGGCATGGTAAAAAAAGACAATACAATGATTCTTTTGGAACCACGTGCATACTCTGAATCACAACAAATAGCAGATTATTTAAAAAGTAATTCTTCAGTTGTTGTAAATTTACGTAGAGTAACACCAGATCAAGCAAAAAGAATTGTAGATTTCTTAAGTGGTACAATTTATGCAATTGGTGGAGATTTACAAAAATTAGGTGGAGGAATATTCTTATGTACTCCAAATACAGTAAATGTTGAAGGAAAAATTAGTGACGAAGGCTTAAAAGGAAAAGATGCAAAACAAGCTAACAACAAAGTAAAAGCTCAAGGACAAGAAGAACAAGAAGAAGACGAATTTAATTGGTAATATAAACTCATATTAAAAAGCAGGTGATATAATATGGACAAGTTTACAGTAACCGAAAAAGGTTATAGTATAACTGAAGTAAACAAATTTATAGAAAATGTTATAAGTCAAACTGAAAATATGCTAGATAAAATGAAAAAGCAACAAAGAGAAGTAGAATTACTAAAAAAAGAAATAGAAAACTATAAAAGAATTGAAAGTGATTTGAAATCAGCTTTATTTAGAGCAGAACAATCTAGCAATGAAATAAAGAAAATGGCTTATGATGAAAAGAATACAATTATAGAAGATGCAAGAAGAAATGCTTCACGTATTATAAATGATGCTTTATTAAGAGCTGAAAAAATTGAATTAAAGACTGATACACTTGAAAGAAATATGAGAATTTTTAAGAAAAAATTAAAATTAGTTGTAGAACAACAATTATCTGTCATAGATGAAATAGAAGAGTTAGATTTAAAATAACTCTTTTTTTTTCAATAAAAAAGCTTTGATTATTTATTAATCAAAGCAAATTTTATATTATTAAAAATTATTCAGCCTCAGGATTTACTTTATCAGCTTTTCTAAAAGTTCTAATTTCCTTTGCACTCATTCTTACTCTAGTACCATCTTCAAGTCTAACAACTTGTAAATTTAAAGCTTGAGTACTATTTGTAGTATTTAAAGCATGAGAACGAATTCTTTTACTTTTATTTGGTTTTCTACTAGATATATTTATAGCCATAATAAGACCTCCCTTAAAATAAATTACTTGCTAGATAACTTTATCATAAATTTTAGTTTTAGTCAAATGTTTTAAGTACATTTGTGTTATAATACGATTAGGAGGGTTGCAATTATGTATACACCATTATATGTAAAGAGTAATTATTCATTCTTATCAAGTTTAGTAAAAATTGATGAATTAATTAAAAGTTCTTTGGATAAAAAGATCAAAAGTATTGCATTATGTGATGATAACATGATTGCGACTATGTATTTCTATAAAGAATGTATTAAAAATAATATTAAGCCAATTATTGGAGTAAACGTAAAGATAGACAATCAAGATGTTTTGTTCTATGCTAAAAATTTTGATGGATATAAAAATCTATTAAAAATAGTAACAGAAAAGGACAATTTGAATAATGAGATTATAAAGAATAATAGTGAAAACATAATTAGTATAATTCCCTACAAGAGTATAGATTTATATAATAATTTGAAATCAATATTTGGAATAGTATATATTGGAGTTTCAAATAAAGAAGAAGAATTCTCTGCAAAAGAAATAGATAATAATATTACTTTTATTAATGAAGTTTTATATATTAATAAAAGTGATAGTAAATATTTCCGTTATGCAATAATGATGAGAGATAAGAAAAATGTATTAGACGATATAACATATAGTGATAATAACAATTATTTATTAACATACGAAGAAGCAAATAAATTAGTTAGCAAAAAAGTAATAGATGAAACAAATAAAATTAGCGATATGTGTGATGTTAAATTTATTGAAGGGAAAAATAGAATACCACACTACGAAAATAAGTTTAATCTTTCGAGTAATGATTATTTAACTAAGTTAAGCATACAAAGCCTAACATTAAGACTCCAAAATGAAGTGCCAGATGAATATAAGAAAAGATTGCTATATGAACTTGATATAATTAATAAAATGAACTTTTCAGACTATTTCTTAATAGTATACGACTTTGTAAGATATGCTAAGAAAAATAAAATATTAGTAGGTCCAGGAAGAGGTAGCGCTGGAGGAAGTTTAGTCGCATACTCGTTAGGTATTATTGATGTTGATCCGATAAAATATGATTTATTATTCGAAAGATTTTTAAATCCAGGAAGGGTAACAATGCCCGATATTGATATAGACTTTCCAGATTTATATCGAGATCAAGTAATCAATTATACCAAAGAGAAATATGGAATAAAAAAAGTAGCAGGAATAGTAGCAGTAGGTACATTAAAAGCTAAAGCAGTTTTAGATGATGTAGCAAGAATTTTAAAAATTGATTCTACAAAAGTTGATAGATTAAAAAAATATATTGATCTTAATTCTAAACTAAAGGATCTGTATACAAATAATTTTGATTTTAAAAACATTATCGACAATGATGATAGGTTAACAAAATTATATGAGATTTCACTATTTTTTGAAGGATTTCCAAGAAATACAACAGTACATGCATCAGGAATAGTAATATCAAAAGATGACTTAGATGATATAGTTCCATTAATTAAACAAGAAGATAGTTATATAGCATCTTATGAAGGAGCATATTTAGAAGAATTAGGACTTTTAAAAATGGACTTTCTTGGAAATAGTAACCTTACAATAATAATGGAAATATTAAAAAGTATCAAAGAAAATGAAGGAATAGATATTAACTTTTTAGATATTCCACTAGATGATAAAGATACACTTAACTTATTTAATAAAGTATTTACAAATGGTATATTTCAATTTGAAAGTGACACAATGAAAAACTTATTGAAAAGACTTAATGTTACAAACTTCTTAGACATTGTGGCAGCAGATGCTTTAGTAAGACCAGGACCTGATACCACAACATATATTGAAAGAAAAAAATCTAATACAAAAATAGACTATCCAAACAATGAATTAAAAAGAATATTAGAGCCTACTTATGGAGTTTTAGTATATCAAGAACAAATCATGCAAATTGCTAATGTTATGGCAGGATTTACTTTACAAGAAGCAGATATCTTAAGAAGAGCAATGTCAAAAAAGAAAAGAGATCTTTTAAAAGTACAGGAAGAAAAATTCATAAATGGAGCAATAAATAAAGGATATGAATATAAAATTGCAAAGTCATATTATGATGACATATTATCTTTTGCTGAATATGGCTTTAATAAATCACATGCAGTAGCATATTCTATGATTGCTTATAAAATGGGGTATTTAAAAGTACATTTCCCAAAATATTTTTACTTGAATTTGTTAACAATGATAATTGGAAAAGAGTCTAAAACATCATTAATAATTAGAGAAGCTAGAGCATTAGGAGTTGAGTTCTTATTACCTAATATAAATAAAAGTACAGAAAAGTATGAAATAACTGATAAAGGAATATTATTTCCACTTTCTATGATAAAAAGTATTGGATTAAACACTGCAAGAGAAATTGTAAAAATAAGAAAAGATGGTTTTAAGAATTTATTTGAATGCTTAACAAAATTATTAGAATTAAATATTAATAAAAAAACAATAGAACTACTTACATATGCTTCTTGTTTTGACTGCTTTAATTACAACAAAAAAACTATATTAGAAAATCTTGATAATTTACTTACATTTGCATATGTATCAAAAGGACTTCCTCTAGATATGATAGAACATCCTAAAGTAGATATAAAAGAAGAATATGATCAGGTTTATCTAATGAATAAAGAAAAAGAAATATTTGGCTTCTATTTAAGTTATCATCCTACATCAAAATATAAAGAAATTTATAAAGTATATAATTTAAATGATGTAAATAAATATATTGGTAGAATAATAGATACTATAGCAATGATTGATAAAATTAAAGTTCATAAAGATAAGAATGGAAAGGAAATGGCTTTTATTACGGGTAGTGATGAATTTGATTCAATAGAATATATATTCTTTTCTTCTGTGTATGAAACAATTAAAGAGATAGAAAAAGGTAAAATTCTTTTAGTACAAGGAAAAGTAGAAAAAAGAACAAATATACAAATTATTGCAGAAAAAGCTAAAATAATTGGGTAAATAATTAATAATTGTGATATATTTATATATGTATATGGTTGGTGGTGAATAAATGAACATACAATTTATAGTTAATGACTATTTACTAGCATGGAACTTATTATTTAGACCTTCGATTTCCGAAGAAATACAAAAGCTTAAAGAGCGTTTATATAAAAACTATTCTAAAGAATATATGAAATTAAAAAATGAAAATGTTGAAATAATGAAATATACAAATGACTTTATTCCTGATGATGATTTAATATATAACTTTGTATTTGAAAGTGAAGAATTCAAATTAGTAAAAAAACAAACCGATAAATATAGAAGATTTTTGATGAAAATATGGGATTCTCATCAAAAAGTAATTCAATCATCTTTGAAAGAATTATTACGATTTAAAGTAGAAGATAATTACCAAATACTTGTAATTCATCCATATTTTGATAATGTAGAATTTTTAAAAAAGAATCCTAAGAAAAACATTGCATGGGGAAAAAGAGAAGATACAGAGGATGGATTAAAAGCCGTAATGAGAGTACTTTTTACTGCCATAAAATATGAACTAAATGATTACCAAGAAAATAATAGAGAAATCGTTACCGCAATAGAAGATCTTCTTGTAACAAATGAAATATACACAAGAATAGTAGGTTATTCTAAATATGATGAGGGAATAAAAAGACTTAAATTATTAAAAAAGCAATTATATCCATATTGGTTAATGTATCAAGGCGCAGATAGAGAAGAATTAGTAAGTTACATGATGAGAGATAGAATGCCATTTGATATAGATAAATATCCAATAGAAAAAGGACTTAGAAAAATAGATTTGAAAGAATTTATTGACTTTTGTTGTAATAATCAAAAATATATAATAAAGTTAAATGAACTTGATAATTTATAAATAACAGAGAGGTAAAATATGGACGAAAAAATGCGTAAAATAATGACTAAAATCAACTTGAATGAATCATATTTCACTCTCTTTTCTAATGCAAAAATATGCAAAAATAAAACAGATGAATTAAATAATATTATTTCAATAGATATATCAAATGATGGTGATATATCTTATGAAATGTATGATGAACTTGTTGATAAATTTTCATCTTTTTTTGATGAAGCTAAAGTCAATTTAAAAATAATAAATAATATAGATAAAAGTGATAATTTTCAAAAAAACTTTTATAAAATCATAGATAATAATTATGAAGAATTACCTAATATCAAAGCTTTATTAGAAAAAATAGAAATAGTAGGTAATACAATAAATGTCAAAGTAGTTAATGAAAGAGAAAAACAAGATTTAGAAGACGACTTGATGAAACTAAAAAAATATCTTTCCTCTTATGGTACTTCTTTTAATTCCTCAATTGACATAGATGACAATATTAGAATAGAAATAGAAGAACAAATAGATAATGAATCAGTTGAAATAATGAGTAAACCTTATGTTCAATATGAACCAGTTAAAACTAGTTCTTTTCCTAGAAGAAGAAAAAAAGAAGTAGATGAAAAAACAATATTTGGTAATCTTATAAAAGATGATGAAGCAATTACAAAAATAAGTTCAATAGTTGGAGAAAATAATGATATTGTAATAGAAGCTAAAGTATTTGGAACAGAAGAATTTATTCCACAAAGCAAAGCTTTTAAAATACTAACATTAAAAGTTAGTGATGGAACAGATAGTATTTTATGTAAGATTTTTGTAAGAGATGATGAATTATATGATGAATTAGTTAAAAAGACAAAACCAGGAACATGGATAAAACTAAAAGGAAGTACAAAATATGATGAATACTCAAAAAATGAATTAGTACTTACTGCATATGACGTCTATGAATCAACAAAGAAAGATAAGAAATTAATTGATGATGCAGAAGAAAAAAGAGTAGAGTTACATGCACATACCATGATGAGTCAAATGGATGCAGTAACAAAATTAGATCTTGATAAGCATACATGTGAATTAGTAACAAATGCAATAGAAATGGGCTATTCTGCAGTCGCAGTAACAGATCATTCGGGCTGTCAAGCATTTCCAATTGTTTACGAATTAATAACATCATCAAATAAAGGAAAAATAAAAAAATTAAAATCACAAAAAGAAGAATTAGAAACAAAACTACAGCAAGAAGAAAATGAAGAAGAAAAAAAAGTTATAGAAAATGATTTAGAAAGTGTAAATCAAAAAATAAAAGATTTTAAAAATTTTAAAGGAATATATGGAACTGAATTAACTCTAGTAGACGATACAGTTAATATAGTTTTAAGACCAACTGACTTAGATCTTTTAAACACAGAATATGTTGTATTTGATACAGAAACAACAGGATTTAATGCTGCTGGTGGAGATCAAATGATTGAAATTGGTGCAGTTAAAATTAAAAATGGTGAAATAATAGATACATTTGATGAACTAATTGATCCAAAAAGACCAATACCAAAGAAAATTACTGAATTAACTAATATTACTGATGAGATGGTAAAAGGTAAAGATAGTGAGGAAAATGTAACAAAAAGGTTCCTTGAATGGACAAAAGATAGTCCTATGGTAGCACATAATGCAAAATTTGATGTTTCATTTATTGAAATGGCTATGAAAAAATACAATCTAGGAGAATTTAAAAACACTGTAATTGATACATTAGAATTATCAAGAACACTTGATCAAGGCTTTGCAAGACATTCACTTTCTGCACTTGTATCAAGATACAATGTTGAGTTTGATGAAGAAGGACACCATAGAGCAGACTACGATGCATTGGGAACTGCGAAAGTATTCCATAAAATGCTTTTAAAATTAGTAAATCAGAACTTTAAAACAATTTCTGATTTAGATAGATTAATATCAAAAGATGAAATACATAAATTTGGAAGAACATTCCATTTTAATGCAATAGCATTAAACAAAAAAGGACTAAAAAATCTATTTAAAATTATTTCACTTGCAAATACTGTATATCTATATAAAACTCCTAGAATACTAAGAAGTAAGCTAGAAGAATTAAGAGAAGGGTTATTAGTCGGAAGCGGATGCTATAATTCAGAAGTCTTTATCGAAGCAAGAAGTAAAGAAGGAGAAGAACTTACTAACATAATTAATTTCTATGATTATGTAGAAGTGCAACCACCAGAAGTTTATAATCATTTAATACAAACTAGTGATTTTAAAGATGAAAATGAATTATTAGAACACATTCAAAAAGTAATAAATGCAACAAAAGAAGCAGGAAAAATAATAGTAGCAACTGGGGATGTTCATCATTTCTACAAAGAAGATAAGATATATCGTGAAGTAATAATTAATCAAAAGGTTCCTGGAGGTGGAAGACATCCTCTTGCAAGAAAAGAAATAACAGAGATTCCTTCACAACACTTTAGAACCACTAATGAAATGCTTAATGACTTTAATTTCTTAGATAAAGATTTAGCATATGAAATTGTAGTAAAAAATACAAACAAAATTGCTGATATGGTTGAAGAATTTGAAGTAATACCAGATACTGGAGGAATTCCTTTTTCACCTCGTGTAAAAAGTGATGATGGAAATAGTTATCTAGATTGTCCAAAAGTAGTTACAGATTTAGTATTTGATAAAGCTAAAGAGTGGTATGGAGATCCACTACCATATAATATTGAAGAACGTATAGCAAAAGAATTATATGGTGATATTGTATACAATATTTATAGTGAAAAAATTAAAAATGAAAATCCTGATATTAGTGATGAAGAGTTTAATAAATTAGTGTTTAGAGAAGTACATAATACAGTTATTAGTGGATTTGATAAAGTAAAAGAATTAGTTAGTGACTATCTAAATAATAATTGGAATACTTTAAGAGAAAAATGGAAAGATGATGAAAAAGAATTAGAACTTAATGAAAAAAATTTAAATAAAAAATTAAAAAGTATGCTAGGAGGAATTATTGGTGGAGGATTTGATCCAATATACCTAATTGCTCAAAGACTAGTTAAACACTCAAATGATGATGGATATTTAGTTGGATCTCGTGGTTCTGTTGGATCAAGTTTAGTAGCAGGTCTAATGGGAATTTCAGAAGTAAATCCACTACCACCACACTATAGATGTACAAATTGTAAGAAAAGTATTTTTGAAGATGAAGGAGGATCTCCTCTTGGAGCAACTTATTTATCAGGATTTGATTTACCAGATAAAAAATGTCCAAATTGTGGAACATCTATGCTTAAAGATGGACAAGATATTCCATTTGCAACATTCTTGGGATTTAATGCTGATAAAGTTCCAGACATAGATTTAAACTTTAGTGATTTGAATCAAGCTTCAGCTCATGAGTATACAAAAGTATTATTTGGAGTTGATAATGTTTATCGTGCTGGTACTATCGGAACAGTTGCGGATAAAACTGCATATGGTTTCGTTTTGGGCTTCTTTGAAGATAAAATAATGGATATAATTTCTGAAATAGCAAAGAGCCTTGATAAAACAGTAGAAGAATTATTATCAGTAGAAAAAAAAGAAAAAGTTAATATAATTGCAAGAAAGTTTTTATTATTACAAGAAAAAATAAAAAAAGAAGTACCATCTAATATTGCAGGTCAATTTGATGAAATGGTAAGAAAAGTAAAAGAATATTCAAATATCAGAAGTGCAGAAATAGAAAGAATATCACTAGGTTGTGTTGGAGCAAAAAGAACAACAGGACAACATCCTGGCGGAATAGTTGTTGTACCTGATTATAAAGACGTATGTGAGTTTACACCATTTCAATTTCCTGCAGATGATCCAAATAGTGCATGGAGAACAACCCATTTCTCATATCATGCAATTGACCAATGCCTTTTAAAACTAGATATATTAGGTCATTCCGATCCAACTCAGTTGCGTATGATTCAAGATTTAACTAAAACTGATATATTAAAAGTACCAATGGATGATAAGGAAACAATGAGTATATTTTCATCAACAAAAGCCTTAGGAGTTACAACAGAACAAATTTTAAATAATACAGGAACATTAGGTATTCCTGAATTTGGTACTAATTTTACTATTTCTATGGTTGAAGATACAAAACCAAAAACGTTTGCAGAATTAATTAAAATATCTGGACTATCACATGGAACTGATGTTTGGACAGGGAATGCTCAAGAATTAATTAGAAATAATATTGTTCCATTTAAAGATGTTATAGGTTGTCGTGATGACATTATGGTATATCTAATTTATCATGGACTACCTCCAATTAAAGCATTTAAAATAATGGAATTTGTTCGTAAAGGAAAAGCAAGTAAAGATCCTAAAACATGGGCAGAACATAAAGAAACTATGGAAAAAGCTGGAATAGAATCATGGTTCATTGACTCTTGTGAAAAAATAAAATACATGTTCCCTAAGGCTCATGCAGCAGCATATGTTACTAGTGCATTTAGAATTGCTTGGTATAAAGTTCATATGCCAGTATACTTTTATGCTTCATGGTTAACTTCAAAAGCAACTGATGTAGATGTTGAAGTTATGATGAGAGGATATAATGATATAAGAGAAAAGATAATTGAAATACAAACTAAAGGATTTGATGCAACAAATAAAGAAACAGGACAACTTGAAAGTCTAAAAGTTTGTTTAGAAGCAACAGCAAGAGGAATTAACTTTGTACCTATTGATTTAAATAAAAGTAATGCAACTGTCTGGGGAGTAAAGGATGAAAATAACATTTACCCACCATTTTCAGCAATAGATGGCCTAGGTGATACCGTAGCAAAAGCAATTGTGGAAGAAAGAGAAAAAAGACCATTTACAAGTATTGAAGACTTACAAAAAAGAGCAAAAGTTTCCCAAACTTTACTAGATAAACTTAAGAGAATGAGAATATTAGATAATCTTGATGAATCTGATCAATTATCATTATTCTAAAAGAGCCATTCTCTTTTTTTGTTTACTAATTAATAACTTTATGATATAATATGTTGAAATTAAAGGGGAATTTATATGAATAAGTATTTTACAAACCATATTAAAGATAATAAATATTCTTATATTAAAGACCTAAACCTTTCAGAAGATGATCTTCAAGTTAAAAAAAATGATATTGAAAATATTGAATATGATGAAAATGATGATGAATTTAATAATGAATATGATGATTTTGAGAATGGATTAAAAATCTATTTAAAAGAAATAAGTAATTATAAAGTCATGACTAGTGAAGAAGAAATTGAATTAGCAAAAAAAATCGAGAATAATGATAAATTAGCCGAAGAAGAATTTATAAATAGAAGTTTAAGACTGGTTCCAAAAATAGCCAAGAGATATATAAATAGAGGATTAGATCTACAAGATTTAATTCAAGAAGGAAATATTGGATTATCTAAGGCAGTAAAAAAGTATGATTATAGAAAAGGATACAGATTTTCTACTTATGCAACCTATTGGATAATGCAATCTATTTCTAGGGCAGTTTATTATAAAGGTAGAACAATTAAACTTCCATTACAAATTAGTGAGAAAATAGTTGTAATGAATAGATATATGAACAACTATTATGCTAGATTTGGAAAAGAACCAGAAAGAGAAGAAATAGCAAAAGAACTTGATATTTCTCTTGAGGAAGTACCTGTTCTACTAAGTTGTAGAGAAAGAATTGAAAGTTTAAACACTGAAATTGAATATGGAACAGAAAATGTTTCGGAAAAAGAGTTATTAAATTCTATACCAGATGAAAATATAAATATCGAAGATGAGATTATATCAAAAATAGATATAATTGAAAGATTTAAAGAAGTATTTAAAACATTAGACATTCCTCAAAGAAATTTAGAAATGTTATTAATGAGAGTAGGAGATAGCCAAACTGATTCACAGTCATATGAAGAAATTGGGAAAAAATTTGGCATGACATCTGAAAGAACAAGACAAATAATAAAACGAACTCTAACTATTCTTAATCTTCCAAATAATAAAACATATGTTGAAAATTATATAAAAGGTTTTCAAGAAACTGAAGAAAAAGATAGCGGTGGATTTGCTGAAAATGGCAATGAGGAACTAAAACAATTAATAGATAAAGTAAAGGAAGAATGTAAGCTAAGTGATGTAGAAATGAATGTTTATATAATGAAACTTGGCTTAGAATATGGTAAACCAAATAGTTTTGATAATATTGCAAAACAACTAAATATAACAAAAGAAATTGCTAAAAAAACATACAATAAAGTATCATTTATAATTAAAGAAAACCCTGTTGCATATACAATTATAACTGGATATATTTCAAAATTAAGAGATGAGAAGAAAAAAGTAATAAAAAATAAAAATTTAAATATTATTGAGGAGATTTTTAATAATCCAAACTTAAACAAGCTTAAAGATTATTCAAACATGACAAAAAAAGAATTGGAAATAGTATCACTTAGGTATGGTTTAATAAACTATAAGTATATTGAAATCAATAAAATTGCTGATTTATATGAGACACTACCACAAAATATTATTTATATTTTAAATAAAGCAACAAAAAAAATATATGATAATCAACAAGCATTAAAATTATTTAATGATATGGTTTTAAATGATGAATCATTGCAAAAAAATGGTAATATTTCAAATCAGAAAACATTAGTTAATAAAAGATTAGGTTGTACAAAAGAAGAATTAGAATCTGTTTTGGAATGTCTTTCACCATTAGAACTGATGCTATATTTAAGGGTAATAAAAAATGATCCAACAATAATAAATGAAGAAAAAAAGGCTTTTGAGAATATAATACTAGTAAAATTAAAGGAAGCATTAGTAACTCAAAGATATAAAAAAGATAAAGCTAAAATAATTGAAAGTATCAAAAAAGAAAACATTAGTGTAAGTGTTATTCAAACAATGATAACATATATAAATGATTCGTCTTTTTCATCGCTACTTAATAAATTTGACTATAAAGAATTAATATCTTTCATATTATATTATGGATTATATGATAACAATAGATATTCTATAGAAGATATTTCGAATTTCTTTGGATTAAAAATTGAAGAAGTAGATAATATAATAAAAAATATTTTAAAATCTTTAAGAGAAAACAAACTTACACATCAAGAAAATAAAAATAAAAGAATAATAAAAAAATAATAAAAAAATCTAATAAAAACTAGTCATTACCAAAAAATATGTAATGACTTTTTTAAGTTTTAAAAGAATTCGCAAACTTTTGACAATTATCCCAAAATTATTACATAATTATTTTATATACTTAATTTATCAAAAGGAGATGATGAGTATAGAAGAAAGAGTAGTATAACAATTAAATATTTGAAAAACATAGTTAATAAAACTATTTAAAATTTATAAAAATAAATTTTGCTATAAGCATAAAACTTGTTAAAAAGAAATAAAGAAAGGAAGATGTTATCGAATAGTAACATAAAGTCGAGTAGCCCTCGACTTTTTTTGTTGAAATAATCTTTATTTGAAGTATAATATCTATGTAATAGGAGGAACTATGGACAATCAAAATACAATTAATGAAATTAGAAGTAAAATAGATATTATAGAAATAATTGAAGAATATGTTCCTCTTACTAAAAAAGGTAAATATTATTGGGGAATATGTCCTTTTCATAATGATAAAAATCCTTCAATGAGTGTTGATTCTGAAAGACAAACTTATACGTGTTGGAGTTGTCATAATAGTGGTAATGTTTTTAACTTTGTTGAACAAATAGAAAATATTTCATTTAGAGAAGCATTGGAAAAACTTGGAAATAGAGTAGGAATTCAATTAAATGGAATAAAAACTAACTATAATTCAAAATATAATCATTATTATGAAATATATGATTTATCACAAAAGTTTTATCAATTAATGCTAAATACCGAAAAAGGCGATAAAGCAAAAGAATATTTAAAAAATCGTGGAATAGATGAAGAAACAATTAAAGAATTTGGAATTGGTCTTGCATTAAATGAAAAAGACAAGTTAATAAATTATTTAAAACAAAAAAGCTATGATATAAATACCTTAAATGATCTAGGACTTGCTAATAATGAAAATGATACTTTTATTAATAGAATTATGTTTCCTCTTGATGATAGAAATGGAAGAATAGTAGGGTTTTCAGGGCGTATTTATGATAATTCAAAAATGAGTAAATATATGAATACAAAAGAAACTCCAATATTTAAAAAAGGAACATGTCTATATCACTATAATGCTTCCAAAGAATTTGTAAGAGAAAGCAAATATGTAATAGTAATGGAAGGATTCATGGATGTAATAAGAGCATCAACTATAGGAATTAAAAATACTGTAGCACTTATGGGAACTGCATTAACTGAAGAAAATATATCTTTATTAAAGAAATTATCATTAAATATTTATTTATGTTTAGATGGTGATAAGCCAGGACAAGATAGTGATTTACATAATGGAGAACTACTTGAAAAAGCTGGATTTAATGTCAAAGTAGTAAGACTTACAAATGATGAAGATCCTGATTCATATATATTAAAATATGGAAAAGATAAATTTGTTTCACTTGTAGAAAATGCTTCTAATTATAGCGATTTTAAAATAGATAGCTTAAAGAATAATATCAATTTTGAAAGTGATAAAGATCTTTCAAATTATATTAATAAAGTAATAAAAGAAGTCTCTACAATTAAAGATGAAATTAGATGCGAAATTATTCTCAAAAAACTTGCAAAAGAAACAAATGTGAGTTATAATACACTAGAAAAAAAATTAAATGAGTACAAAAGTCTTGATGATGAAGGAAAAAAGAAAATAGAAGATAATCTTATTGAGAGAAAAAATGTAAAGAAAAATAAATATGAACGAGCATCACTAGAATTTATTTATTATATGCTTATAAATCCTGAAGTAATTAAAGTATATGATAATAAAAAGCTATATTTTATTGGTCCTTTATATAGAAATCTTGCTGCAGAGATTAGTTATTATTACCATGAGTATGGAGAAATAAATATCGCAGATTTTTACACTTATTTAAATGATAAGAAAGAGTTACTAGGCTTATTTAATGAAGTCCAACTTCTTGATCTTGAAAAAGAAATTAGTGATTCCACTATTATGGAGTATGTTAAAGTTATTAGTGATTATAATATTTCTGAGGAAATAAAAAAGCTTGAACAACTAATGAGGAAAGAAAATGATGAAGAAGAAAAGATAAAGTTATTGGAAAAGATTAGAAAGCTTAGAATTGGGGAGTGAAAGTATGATTGAAGAAATCAAAACTGTCGAAGAAAGAAAGAAAACATTAATCGAAAAAGGAAAAAAACAAGGATATGTTACTTATGAACAACTTGTAGATGAATTAAAAGGATTAGATGTAGATAGCGATACCCTTGATGATTTATATAATACATTAGTTGAAAATAGCATAGAAATTATAAGTGAAACTGCTGATAATGGAACAGATGATGAAGATCCAGCTGGATTAATTGTAGAAGATTTAACTATGTCAAAAGACATAAAAATAAATGATCCAGTTAGAATGTACTTAAAAGAGATTGGTAGAATTAATCTTCTTACTACTGATGAAGAATTTGAATATGCAAAACTTGCTGAACAAGGTGATGAATATGCAAAGAAAATGCTTGCAGAATCTAATCTTCGTCTTGTTGTAAGTATTGCTAAAAGATATGTTGGAAGAGGAATGCTTTTCCTTGATTTGATTCAAGAAGGAAACATTGGTCTTATGAAAGCAGTTGACAAGTTTGATCCATCAAAAGGGTATAAGTTTTCAACTTATGCAACATGGTGGATAAGACAAGCAATAACAAGAGCAATAGCAGACCAAGCAAGAACTATTCGTGTTCCTGTACATATGGTAGAAACAATCAATAAACTAGCTCGTGTTCAAAGACAACTTACACAAGAGCTAAATCGTGAACCTACTGAAGAAGAACTTGCAAAGAAATTAAATATTACTGTTGATAAAGTAAGAGAAGTATATAAAATATCCCAAGATCCAGTTTCTCTTGAAACTCCAATTGGTGAAGAAGATGACTCTCATTTAGGAGATTTTATTAAAGATGAAAGAACAATGTCTCCTGAAGAATATGCTACTGTTGAAATGTTAAAAGAAGAATTAGCAAGTGTTCTTTTAACATTAACTGATAGAGAAGAAAAAGTTCTAAGATTGAGATTTGGTCTTGATGATGGACAATGTAGAACACTAGAAGAAGTAGGACAAATATTTGGTGTAACACGTGAAAGAATTCGTCAAATTGAAGCTAAAGCATTAAGAAAATTAAGACATCCATCCCGTTCAAGAAAGCTAAAGGATTTCTTAATTGATTAAAATAAGTGAAAGACTTAAAACAGTTGCTAATTTAGTCTTAGAAGGAAAATCAAAAAAAATAATAGATGTAGGATGTGATCATGCATTACTAGATATTTATTTATTACAAAATGATTCAACTCTAAAACTAGTAGCATCAGACAATAAAAAAGCACCATTAGAAAATGCTAGAAAGAATATTGAAAAATATTCTTTTTTAAATAAAATTGAAGTATGTCTAAAAGATGGAATAGATAATATTGATAGTGATATAGATACTATTGTAATCGCAGGGATGGGTATGGAAACAATAGTAGAAATACTAGAAAACGGAAAAGAAAAATTAAGCAATATAAATAGAATGATAATATCTTCTAATAATAAGTATCTTGATTTAAGAAAAAGAATAATAAATCTTGGATTTAAAATAAAAGAAGAAGAGATAGTATTTGAAGACAATAAATACTACATAATAATTGAATTTGAAAAAGGAAAAGATACTTATTTAGAAAAAGAATTATTCTTTGGACCAATGCTTTTAAAAAAGAAGGGAAAATTATTCAAAAGTTATTATCAAACTATACTAAATGAAAAGGAAATGATATATAATTCTTTACCAGAAAATAATCAAAAAAAAGAATATTTAAAAAAAGAAATAGAATTACTTAATGAAGAAATTAAGTAATTCTTTTTTGTAAATTAATATGTAAATATATAAAAAAGAATATGAAATCTATTGACCATACAAAAATATTAAAAATATAATTTATCTATAATAGGAGAAAGTATGGAAAAGAAAAAAGAAAGTACTACCAAAAAGAAAACTATTACTAAGAAGACTAATAACAAAAAGACAATTAAGAAAACAACTACAAGAAAAAACACAAAAAAGAAGAGTAAAGCATTCACATTAATTGAATTACTTGCAGTAATAATAATACTTGGAATATTAATGATTATAGCAATTCCTAGTGTAACAACCTATATTAGTGACTCAAGAAAAAGTGCTTATATTGATACAGCTAAAAATATAGTAGGTGGAGCAAGAAATTTAGTAAATGAAGGTAAATTAGGAATGTATAATACTGATACAACATATTATCTTCCAGCTAAAATGATAAAAACAGAAACAGGAGATTTAAAATCTCCTTATGGGGAATTTACAGAAGCATATGTTGCAGTAACATTTGATGGAAAAGGATATGATTATTACTGGACAAGTACCGATACTACAGAACAAGGAATATATTTAACATCAGTGGATAAATTAGACAATGATAGAGTAGTCGCTGGAGTAAAAGAAATAAATACAGATGTTGCAATATGTAATAAAGAAAAGATTGTAATCTTTAATTCAGATGGAACAATTAAGGAGCAAAAAGAAGCAGATGATTGTATTGATAAAAATTTTTATTATGAAGTTGAGCCAAATAGAGAGATTACAGGAACTCTTATAGGTAATGATGATGATGTTTTTACTACATTTGGCTATAGAGTTGCGAGACATGGATTGGAAAGTATTACTTTCTTAAATCATATTAATGTTCCTGATAATGCTATTGCTTCATGGGATGCATCTGTTGAACAAAATGGGTCAATTATGGCATGGTATACAAATGAAAACAATAATTTGTATTATGAGTTGTATGTTGGACAGGAAGGAGGAGTTATAGCGCCTAAAGATTGTAGCTATTTATTTGATTTTACAGTAGAAGTTTCTAAAATAGACTTAACTTATTTTGATACTAGATATGTTGAAAATATGGATAAAATGTTTTATCGAGCAGGAAGAGATAATCCAGATTTTAAAATTATAGGTCTTTCTAATCTAAATACAAAAAATGTTAAAAGTATGAGTAGAATGTTTTACGAAGCTTCTGAGAAAGCAAATTTTGATTATGATATTTCTAAATGGAATGTATCTAAGGTTGAAGATATGTCATTAATGTTCTATTATACAGGTGTTTATTCATCCACATTTAGACTTGGTGATATTGGTCGTTGGAACGTATCTAATGTTAAAACTTTTTATTCATTTTTTGCATCAGCTGGTAGAAATGCAACAACTTGGACAATAGGTGATTTATCTAGGTGGAATATCTCAAATGCAACTAATCTTTATGGCATGTTCAGTGATGCAGGTTCGACAGCAACATCTTGGAATATTGGTGATTTAAGCAATTGGAATGTTTCTAATGCAACAAATATTGCTTTTATGTTTTATCATAGTGGACTATCATCAAATTCATTTAACCTTGGAAATCTTGGTAGATGGGATGTATCTAAGGTTGAAGATATGAGCTCATTGTTTAATACAGCAGGAAAAAATGCAACAAACTGGTATGTTGGAGATTTAACAAATTGGGATGTTTCAAAAGTTACAAAAATGGGCTTCTTGTTCTATTATGCAGGCTATAATGCAAATAGCTGGAGTGTAGGAAATCTAAGCAATTGGGATGTTTCAAATGTAACGGATATGAGTGGAATGTTTGCATATTCTGGTTACAAAGCAGAAAATTGGAATATAGGAGAACTTACTAATTGGGATACTACAAAAGTTACAAATATGTATCGAATGTTTTTTGCAACAGGTAATCTTGCCGGAAATTGGAATAGTATTGGTTCGTTGAAAATTTATGCTTCCGACATTAGATCTATGTTTAGTCAGTGTACTCAGCCTAAAGTTACTCTTAAGCTTTATTCTAATCCATCTTCTTATAGTCAAGTCTTTCTTAATTCAGCTACAAAAGAAGGCAGTTATATAATTATCGATTATTCAAGTAATGTTACTGTAGTCAACGCATTACTTAGAACAATAATTTATACTTCAAATGTTACTATTGGTAATAAAATATAAATGTTATAAGAGAATTACATATTGTAATTCTTTTTTGTTATAAAAATAGAATAACTACATATACTCTAACAGAAGGGAATGATTATGATGAATGAAATAGTATCTTTTTCTAAAGAAATAGATTTTAATAATATGTTAAATAAAATAACTTCAATATCGTTAGAACACACATTAATGATTGAAAACTCATCAATAAAAGGAGATCTAATTGTATCAGGAAGTTATATACAAACAATTGCAAGTCAAATAGAAACACCATTTTCATACAAAATACCTGTAGAAATTGAATTGGATCAAAAATATGATTTAAGTAATGTAACTATTGATATAGATGACTTTACTTATGAAATAATTGATGAAAAAAAATTAAAAGTGAATATTGATTTATTAATAGATAAATTAGAAATAAAAAAAGATAATGAACCTATTGAACAACTTGATGATGAATTAGTATCAGTAAATGATTTATTTAAAGAAACAGATGAGGAAAAGAAATTAGATATCCCGCTAACAAATGATATTGAAGAAAAAAAAGAAGATAAAATAGATAATAGTAACATTCAAGACAATAATGATAAGCAAGAAGAAAAAGATAAAGATGATGAAAAGCAAGAATCATTGTTTTCAAATTTAACATCAACTAATGAATCCTATACAACTTATAAAATATATATTGTAAAAGAAGAAGACACTTTAGAAAAAATTCTAGAAAAATATAGCATATCTAAACCTCAATTAGAGGAATACAATGATTTGACTAACATATCAAAAGGAACAAAACTAATTATTCCAAATAATAATGACTAAAATAAAAAAAATTGATAATTTAAAGATATTATACAAAGACAATAATAAAATATGTATAAAAAAATCAAATAGAAATATTAATAAACTTGAAAAGTACTTTATTTCAAAAGATTTTTCAAATTATATTCCAACAAAAATAATAAATGGTTATGAAATTAGAAATTTTATAGATGAGGTACCAATTTCGAATGAAGATAAAATAACTGAATTAATTTATTTGATTTGTATACTTCATACAAAGACAACACATTATAAAAATATAGAATTAGATAAAATAAAAACGTTCTATGAAAAAGAAACTAATGAAATTATTGAATTAAAAAAATATTATGAATTATTATTTGACAATTGCATATATCAATTTCTTCCACCAAGCTTATATTTTTTAATTGAAAATATGTCTTTAATAATCAATTCTTTAGATAAAAGTAAAATTTATTTAGATAAATGGTATGAAATAGTAAAAGACAAGAAAAGAAAAAGAGTAGTATTAAATCATAATAACTTAAAGATTTCTAACATAATTATAGGGAATAAACCATATTTGATAAACTGGAATAAAGCAGTAGTTGATTACCCAATATATGACTTATTATCATTATTTAAAAACAACTATGAATTTATTGATATGATAGATATTTATAATATTTACTTATCAAAATATGGATTGCTTAAAGAAGAGAAAATGTTATTATATTCAAGCCTACTTAAAATTCAAAAAGTATCATTTGAAGACAATGAAATAGAAAACACAAAAAAAGCTACAGAAATAATAAACTATTTAAAATCTATTAATAATTTCTTAAATAACAATATTGAACAAGATAAATGTAAGTGCTAATAATTCTAAAAAAAGAATTATAGCATTTATTTTTGTTGTTACAAAAATTAAAATAAATGATTGATAAAAAATAACAATAATTAACATTAAAGTAAATGCAAGATATAAAATACTTCTTTTTCTTTTATTTTTACAAACTCTACATCTACAAAAAAGATTATGTTTTGATGATTTAAACATTATATCACCTAATATATTATATGTAGAGTTTTACATTATGTAATAAAAAAAAGATTTGTAAATAGCCTTATTATGATATAATTTATAATATATGGAGATGTTAATATGAAAAATAAAGGATTTACATTAATAGAATTAATAGCAGTTATTATAGTAATGGGAATGATACTTTTAATAGTGTTTCCAGCAACATCTAGACTTTTAAGAGATAATGAAGAAAAAGAATATAAAAACTATTATGATATAGTTTCTGCAGGATTAGAGCAATATGCTAGAACAAGAAGAGATGATATTGGTGGAACTACAGGTAGTGGTTGTATTGATACCGTATTAGAAGCAAATAGTTATGGTATTAAAGATTTAATTGAGAATGATTATATTAAAGAATTTGAATTGGATAAAGAGTCAAAAGAAGCAGGAAGAAAGTATAAGAATGTAGAAAACTATGAAGGAGTTATTTGTAGAACACCACAAGAATTTGTTCCAGCAGAGCTAACTGATGCAGGAATTGATATGTCTAAAGAATATGTTGGAATGAGAATTGAAAACAATGAAGGAAAAATTAAAACACAATTAAGTATGATTTGCAAGAAAAAGGGATCAAATAAAATAGAATATCAAAATTTAATTGAAAAGACAGAAACTTGTTCAAAATATGTTGCAGATATACAAAATTCACTAATTAAAACATTAATGGATAAAAAAACATCTGGTACATTCTTAGCAAATAATCCTGATGGTGATGATGAATTCTATGTTAACGGAACATCAACAAATAATTATTTATGGTATTCAGGAAAAATGTGGAGAATTGTAAGTTATAATACTAATAATAAAACTATAAAATTAGTAACAGATGAAAATATAACAATAAGGCCATATAATTCAAATAATGATTATTATAGTAGTAATATTAGAGATTGGCTAAATGGAACATTTTTGAGTACTTTAAAGAATTCAAATAGATATTTACTTGAAAATGCAACATGGAACTATACGACTATAACACAAACAAATCCAACAAAACCTAGTTTGAGTTCTACTAAAGGAGATTATGTAGGAATGCTTAATTATTATGAATATAGTAAAGTAGGAGGATTCTTAAACAATGGTAAAAAATATTGGCTATTATCAAAGTCAAATGAAACTGACGAAGCTTGGTATGTAAATCAAAATAACGGTCAAAAAGGAAATGTATCTAGCTTTATGGGAATAAGACCATCAGTTGTATTAAGACCAAATTTAACTGTACTAAATGGTGGTGAAGGAACAGCAAATAATCCTTATATTTTAACTGGAGACATGAGCGCAAGCGCAGGAACTTACTTAAATACAAGATATGCTGGTGAATATGTAAAATTTAATGATGTAGTATTTAGAATAATAGAAACAAGTGCAGAACATACAAAACTAATATCAGATACTACTATTCAAAATGATATTGAATTCCATTACTTTGATAATAAATATTCAAATAATACAACAATAGGAAATGCTTTAATGACATGGGTAGAACCTGTTGATAATATGTTAACAGAAGCAAATTACTGTAGACAAAAGATAGAAACATCACAAATTAATCAATGTAGTATAGATGATGAAATAGCTCTTAAAGTTGCTATCCCAGCTATAGGAGATATGTTTACTGCAGATATTGATTCAGGTTTAGAATACTGGACAATGACAAATGCAGAAGATGAAATAGTTAATCCAGATACAGGTGAAACAATTGCAAAAATATATGTAGTTAAATCTAGTGATGCAACTTTACTAACAAAAGAAATAGAAGATAAATCAAATGTAAGAGCAGTTGTTTCAATAAAAAATACAGCAACAATTGTTGGTGGAACTGGAACTAAGAATAGTCCTTATGAAATACAGTAGACAAAATTTAAAAAATGGAATATAATACGATTAATTACGTTGAAGTTGAGGAGTATACTATTTAAGTTTAAAGAGAGTTAGTGATTGGTGAAAACTAATAACTGGTTAGTAGAAGGTAGCAACTGAGTAGAATTTCTAAGTAAATAGGAAATATCCGCATTACTGCGTTAAAGTTTTGAGAGTGCAATTAATTGTTGCAAAATAAGGTGGTACCGCGGTAAACTCGTCCTTAAATATAGTTAAGGAGGAGTTTTTTTATGAAGAAAAAGAGTGAATTAGCTTTTGATAGATATTTATCAAATTACGACAAAAGAGTTAAAGAAATTAGATTTAAATATTCTCATTCTTATCGAGTGGAAAAATTAATGAAAAAATTAGCTATATCTTTAAACCTATCAAAAGAAGAAATAAAAATAGCTGAATTAATTGGATTATTACATGATATAGGAAGATTTGAGCAAATAAGAAAATATGGTCAAAGTTCCGATGTTAAAACAGGAACTGACCATGCAGATGAAAGTTGTGTTTTTTTATTTGAAGAAGGTCATATAAGAGATTTTATTGATGATAATAGATATGACAAAATAATTAAAGATGCTATAAAAAATCATAATAAAATTAAAATAGAAGAAAATATAAAAGATAAAAGTTTATTATTTGCTAAAATGATAAGAGATATGGATAAAGTCGACATTTATCGAGTCTTAGCTGAAGAATATACTGAAATATTTAATAAAGATGAAATTAGTAAAAAAGTATATGAATCATTTATGAAACATGAAACAGTTGACAGCAAGGATAGAAAAACAATAACTGATGATATTTATGCTCACGTTGCATTTATATATGATATAAATTTTGAAGAGAGTTTTAAAATTTTAGAAGAAACAAATAATTTTAAAGATTATTTAAAAACTATTATAATTGGAAAGAAAAGTGAAAAAGAATACATTGAAAATAATAAATATTTTAATGAACTTATTAATGAAATAAATAATTATATAGAAAAAGATAATTAAAGAAAGAGGAAATTATGAAAGAATTGGATACTAAATACAATCATTTAGAAGTAGAAAAAGACAAATATGAAAAATGGTTAAATAAAGGATATTTTAAATGTGATGAAAAAAGTAATAAAAAACCATTTTGTATAGTTTTACCACCACCTAATGTTACTGGTGTATTACATCTTGGACATGCATGGGATGTTGCACTTCAAGATATAATAATTAGATATAAAAAAATGGAAGGCTATGATACTTTATGGCTTCCCGGAATGGATCATGCTGCAATTGCTACTGAAGCAAAAGTAGTTAAAAGATTAAAAGATAAAGGAATTAATAAATATGAATATGGAAGAGAAAAGTTCCTTGAAGCATGTTGGGATTGGACAAATGAACATGGAAGTATTATTAGAGAACAATGGGCTAAATTAGGAGTATCGCTTGATTATTCAAAGGAAAGATTTACTCTTGATGAAGGACTATCTCAAGCAGTAAAGAAGGTATTTGTAGATTATTATAATAAAGGACTTATTTATAGAGGAGAAAAAATCATAAACTGGGATCCAGCTGCCCAAACTGCTTTATCTAATGAAGAAGTTATTTATAGCGAAGAAAAGAGTGCATTTTATCATTTAAAATATAAATTAGAAGATAGTGATGAATATATAGATGTTGCAACAACACGTCCTGAAACTTTATTTGGTGATACAGCAGTTGCAGTTAATGAAAAAGATAAAAGATATAAAAAATTTGTAGGAAAAAATGTAATTCTTCCAATAGTAGGTAAAAAAATACCAATTATTACTGATGAACATGCAGATATGACTAAAGGAACTGGTGCCGTAAAAATAACTCCAGCTCATGACCCTAATGACTTTGAAGTAGGAAATAGACACAACCTTGAAAGAGTAGTATGTATTAATGATGATGCAACTATGAATGAAAATGCGGGAAAATATTGTGGTATGACACGTGAAAAATGTCGTGAAGAGTTACTTAAAGACTTAGAAAAAGAAGGTTTATTATTACAAGTAGAACCATTAGTTCATGAAGTAGGACACAGCGAAAGAACTGGAGTAATGGTAGAACCAATGATTAAAAAACAATGGTTCGTAAAAATGAGACCACTAGCAGATAGAGTTTTAGAAAATCAAAAAATAAAAGATAAAAAGGTAAATTTTGTACCATCAAGATATGAAAAAATAATGAATCACTGGATGGAAATAACTTATGACTGGTGTATATCACGTCAATTATGGTGGGGACATAGAATACCTGCATGGTATAAAGAAGATAAAATATATGTTGGACTCGAACCACCAAAAGAAGAAGGATGGGTACAAGATGAAGATGTATTAGATACATGGTTTTCAAGTGCTTTATGGCCTTTTGCAACATTAGGGTGGCCAAATGATACAGAATTACTAAAAAGATACTATCCAAATAATGTATTAGCAACAGGATATGATATTATTCCTTTTTGGGTTAATAGAATGACTTTTCAAGGAGAAGAAATTTTAGGAGAAAGACCATTTGAAGATTGTTTAATACATGGATTAATTAGAGATAAACAGGGAAGAAAATTTTCTAAATCTCTTGGAAATGGAATAGATCCATTTGATATGGTACAATTGTATGGAGCTGATGCTTTAAGATACTATCTTGCAACAGATGTAGCACCAGGAACTGATATGAGATTTGATGAAGAAAAAATAAAGGCTACTTGGAATTATATAAATAAGATATGGAATGCTTCAAGATTTGTACTAACAAATATAGATGATTTAAAAGAAATTAGTTTAATTAATCTTAAACCAGAAGATAAATGGATTCTTACTAAATTTGAAAAAACATTACATACTGTAAAAAAATATATGGATAAATATGAATTTAATAATGCAGGTGCAGCAATATATGAATTCACATGGAATTATTTTTGCGATTACTATATAGAAATGGCAAAATATTCAATTGATACAAACTCAACAAAATCAACATTATGTTACGTTTTAACAGGTATTTTAAAGATGCTACAACCGTTTATGCCATACGTAACTGATGAAATTTATAATATGCTTCCAGTAAAAGATAGCGAAGATATAATGATTTCTGAATATCCAAAATATACAAAAAAATATATATTTGAAATAGAAGAAAAAGCAGTGGATGATTCAGTTGAATTTATTAAAGCATTTAGAAATATGAAAGCAGAAAATAACATTACTAAAGATATGAAAGTTATGTTTGATACAGATGATGATAATGATTTAATCGTAAAAATGTTAAAGATTAAAGAAAATATAGTAAAGAAACCATTAGGAATAAAATCATATAAAGTATTTTCTGCCAGAACAAAAGCAACAATTTTCTTTGAAAAAATAGAAACAGAATCAGAAAAATTATTAAAAGAAACACAAATAAAAGCTTTGGAGTTATCTATTGCTAGAAGAGAAAAACTATTATCTAATGAAAATTATGTAAACAAAGCACCTAAAAATATAGTTGAATTAGATAGACAAAAGCTAGAAGAAGAAAAGAAAAAATTAGAAGAATTAAGAAAATAGTAATTTGTTATGATTAGATGATATAACAAAATATAGCTAATGTAATTAAATTTAATAGAAAATAGAGGTATAAAATGAAAAGAAAAATTATAAGTTTAATTGGAATAGGATGTGGAGCATTATTATTAACTGGATGCGGAGATAATAATTCACACATATTATCATGTACGCAAAAGACAGATGGACAAGAAACAACAATAACAATTAACTACAATGAAGATGAAACAAAGGCAAAATCAATTAAAGTGGAGACAATAGTAGATGTTGCAGAAGAGTCTGATGAAATAATAGAACTAATAAAAAAAGAACTAGAAAGTAGATGCGATAAGTATGAAGCTAAAAGCTGTAAAGTAACTATAGACGATAAAAAGTTATTAATGGCAATTGAAGAAGCCCCTGAAAATTCTGATTATGGTTCCCAATCTCTTAAAGATGTGAAAAAAAGCATAACATCATCAGGGTATGAATGTAAATAAAAGGAGGATATATGAAAAAAAAGAGAACAATATTTTTCTTAATATGTTGTATTATGGTAATTTCATTAGTAGGTTGTGGTAACACAAATGAAAAAGAAGAGGTAAAAGATAAATTTTCAAATGTTGAAAAAGTAAACATCGAAATAGAAAATTATGGAACTATTAGTTTGGATTTGTATCCAGATATTGCACCAATAACAGTTGAAAATTTCCTTACATTAGTAAAAAGTAAATTTTATGACGGACTTACTTTTCATAGAATAATAGATGGATTTATGATTCAAGGAGGAGATCCTCTAGGTACAGGACATGGTGGAAGTGAAAAGAGAATTAAAGGTGAATTTAGTGCTAATGGAGTTAATAATATTTTAAAGCACCAACGTGGAATTATTTCTATGGCAAGAAGTCCATATGACTTCAACTCAGCTAGTAGTCAATTCTTTATTGTCCAAACTACATATCCATCATTAGATGGACAATATGCAGCATTTGGAAAAGTAACAAATGGAATGGATATTGTTGACAAAATATGTAAAGAGACAAAAGTCGAAGATAATAATGGAACAGTATTAAAAGAAAATCAACCTAAGATTACTAGAATTTATGTAGTAGAATAGAAGGCTTAGATGATTTTAATTGAGTATCCCAAGTGTTCTACTTGTAAAAGAGCTAAGAAATTTTTAGATGATAATAGTATAAAATACATTGAAAGAAATATTAAAGATGAAAATCCAACAAAAGATGAATTAAAAGATTTTATTTTTAGAAGTGGAAAAGAAATAAATAAGTTGTTTAATACAAGTGGAGTTTCATATAGAGAAAATAATTTAAAAGAAAAAATAAAATTAATGACTAATGAAGAAAAAATAGAGTTATTATCTACAGATGGTATGCTAGTAAAAAGGCCAATTTTAATTACAAATGAAAAAGTATTTATTGGATTTAATGAAAAAGAATGGAATATAATAAAATTAGATACAAAATAAAGTATCAAAATTGAAAGAGGAAAATATGAAAAAGAAATATTTAGTATTAGTAGTGGGAATAGTACCATTATTAACAGCATGTGGATCATCTAACACATTAAGTTGTGTAAGAAACTCAGATGGTGCTTTAATGGAAAGAATTGTCGAATTTGATAGTAAAGGTGAAAAAGTTACAGATGCATTAGTTAACTATTCGATTGATCTTTCTGGCGAAGATTTAGATGAATATGGCTGCGAAAGTATGGAAGAATGTCTAGACGAATTTGCAAAAGAATTAGATGACTGCAAAGAAGATAAAAATTATTATGATTGCAAAATTGCAAAAAGAACAAAAAACAGCATGACAATTCAAGCAAAAGTAGTTCAAGAAGTGCTTGAAAATGAATTTAAAAATAAAAACTATGATGAAGTAAAAGAAATGTTAGAAGAGGAAGGCCTAGAATGTAAATAAGAGGCAATCTTCTTTTTTATTTGCTTTATCATAAATAAAATTATATAATTTTTTTAGGTGATATTATGAATAGATTAAAAGTTGTTTTTATGGGAACACCAGATTTTAGTGTACCTGTTTTAAAAGGTTTAATTGATAATTATAATGTAGTAGGAGTTGTTACTCAACCAGATAAAGAAGTTGGAAGACACAAAGAGTTATCATTTTCTCCAATTAAGAAATTAGCATTAGAACATAATATTAAAGTTGTACAGCCAGAAAAAGTTAGAATTGAATTCAATGATATATTAAAACTTGAACCAGATATTATTATAACTTGTGCTTATGGACAAATAATACCAGTAGAAATTCTAGATTATCCTAAATTTGGATGCATAAATGTACATGCATCTCTACTACCAAAATATAGAGGTGGTGCTCCTATTCATCATGCAATAATAAATGGTGAAAAAGAAACTGGAATTACTATTATGTATATGGCGCCAGGGATGGACGATGGAGATATTATTTCACAAGAAAAAGTTGAAATAAAAGAAAATGAAACATTAGGTGAATTACATGATGTTTTAAGTAATTTAGGTGCAAAGCTCCTTTTAGAAACATTACCAAGCATAATAAATGGCACAAATAAAAGAATTAAACAAGATGAATCTAAGGTAACTTTTGCTAAAATAATAAAAAAAGAAGATGAAATAATTGACTTTAATGACAAAGCACTAAATGTTCACAATAAAATAAGAGGATTAAGTCCTTTTCCTGGAGCTTATGGAGTATTAAATAATAAAAGAATAAAAATATATAAAACAAAAGTAATTAAAGATAGTTCTAATACAGAGCCTGGGACAATTATTAAAGTTGAAAAAGATGGAATATATGTCAAAACAAAAGATAATGCAATAGTAATTGAAGAACTAAAAATAGAAGGAAAAAAATTAATGAGTGTTAAAGAGTTCTTGAACGGAGTAAAGAAAGAAGAATTACTAAATCAAAAATTTGGAAAAGAGTAAAAAAATATGGATTATAATGAATATAATAGTAATGGTAATAAAAAGAAAATAAATATTTCTGGAATACTGGGTGATAGACAAAAAAGAGCATGGTTGATTCTTAGTATTTATTTATTATTCATTTTTATCTTGATTGCAATGGTTAGAAGTTCTTATTCAAACAGTAATGTAGAATCAAATAAAGATAGTGTATCAAATAATAAAGAATTAAAAGATCAAAAAAGCGAAGTAAATAATGAAATATTAAAAGAAGAAAAAGATGAATTAGATAATTTATTCTCTTTTATAGACCAAAATAACTATAATTTTGATTTTGTATTAAATTATAACAATGATGAATATATTACGAAAGGGAAAAGATATAACAATAAATTTGAATTTTCTTATTCAAACAAAGAACAAAGCATTAGCTTTATAGGAACAGAAACAAATTTAAAAATGAAGAAGGATGATAGCTATATTAATATAGTATTTCCTTATACGTACTTTAATTATTTTGATAATAACTTAATTAAGAAAATAATAAGAGATTCATCTTACAATGAAATAAATAAAACATATGAAATCACTTCAAGTAAATTAAATAATTTGTTGAATTTAAGTAAAGAAGAAAATGATTTAAGTATTAATACTATTGAATTAGAAACAAAAAATAATAGAGTAGTTGGCATAAAAATAGACTTTTCTAATGCATTAAAACAAATTGATTCAACTGAAAATACAGCTAAAATAAGTCTAAATTATTCAAATTTTGGCTTAATTGATGATTTTAATGCTTCTTTTGAATAAAAAAATAAAAAAAAACTTGCAAAAATTTAGACAATAGTATATACTTTAGAAGTACGGCTGATTTGAAAGCTGAATGATGTGGGCTTGTAGCTCAGGTGGTTAGAGCGCACGCCTGATAAGCGTGAGGTCGGAGGTTCAAGTCCCCCCAGGCCCACCAGTTTTTTGCCTCAATAGCTCAGTCGGTTAGAGCACTTGACTGTTAATCAAGGGGTCCTAGGTTCAAGTCCTAGTTGGGGCGCCATTTTTTTGGCCAGTTGGTGAAGTGGCTTAACACACCGCCCTTTCACGGCGGCATTCATGGATTCGAATTCCATACTGGTCACCAAATTGATAAAAATGCATTGCTTAAGCAATGTTTTTTTGTTTATATTATTATTTCTTTATGATATAATAAATAATATATGAGGTGTTTATGAAAAAGATTGTGGTATTTTTTTTATTAGTAACTAGTCTTTTAATGTGTTTTAAAATAGATGTAGAAGCAAAGGACTTTAATAATTACGAAAACTTTAGCGCTATTTATTCTTTTGATAAAGGTAGTGGAAGCGGTAGTGGTAGTAGTGGTGGCGGCGGTGGATGCGATGGACTATTCACAGCAGATGCCTTAGATATGATTGAAACAGTACTAGATTATTTTAGAATACTAGCACCTGTTGCATTAATAGTACTTGTTGCAGTTGACTTTGCAACAGCAGTTATTTCCCAAGATAATGATGCATTAAAAAAAGCACAAAGCAAAGTAGTTGCAAGATCAATTGGGGCAGCATTAACATTTTTAGTTCCAACAATTGTTAAAATCATATTAAATTTACCAGGAATTAGAGAAGCAATAGAAATACCTAGTGATCCATTGTGTGGAACAATGAATTCATATCCAACTCAAATTGTCGCAAAATAGGAGATTACAATGATATATTTAGATTATTCAGCAACTACCCCTACAAATAAAGATGTTTTAGATTCATTTAATAAGTGTTCAATAGATTACTTTGCTAATCCAAACTCATTACACAAATTTGGAATAAAAGCAAATGAATTAATTAATGCATCTAGTGAACAAATAGCAAAATTGTTAGGAGTAAATAAAAACGAAATAATATATACAAGTGGAGCAAGCGAATCAAATAATACTGCAATTAAAGGAATTGCATTAAAATATCAAAATAGAGGGAAACATATAATAACAACTGAATTTGAACATTCATCAATATATGCTCCTATAAGTTTCTTACAAAAATATTTTGATTTTGAAGTTGATTTTGTAGAAACTGATGAATTTGGAAGAGTAAAGCTTGATTCACTAAAAGAATTAATTAGAGATGATACAATCCTTGTTTCAATTTGTAGTGTAAATAGTGAAATAGGAATTATGCAACCAATAAATGAAATAGGAAAGCTAATAAAAGAAAAAAATCCAAAATGCTTTTTCCATGTTGATATGACACAAAGCATTGGAAAGAATAAGGTTAATTTTGAAAATATAGATTTAGCTTCTTTTTCAGCACATAAATTTTTTGGAATCAAAGGGATTGGATGCTTAATTAAAAAAGAAAAAATAGAAATAGAACCATTGATTCATGGTGGTAAAAGTACAACTATTTATAGAAGTGGTACTCCACAATTACCACTAATTGTATCTACTGCTAAAGCTCTTAGAATAGCATTAGATAATTTTGATGAAAAAATCAATAAAATAAAAGAATTAAATAGTTATTTAAAAGAAGAATTACTAAAATTTAATAAAGTTAAAATAAATAGTAATGAATATTCTATTCCACAAATATTAAATATAAGTGTTTTAGGAGTAAAACCAGAAACATTACAACATGCTTTAGAAGAATATGATATTTACATTTCTACTCAAACTGCATGTTCAAAAGGTGGAGAAAAATCAAGAGCAGTATATGCATTAACTCATGATGATGAAAGAGCAAAGTCAAGTATTAGAATTAGTATTTCGTATATAACTACTAAAGAAGAAATAGACGAATTTATTAAGAGCTTTAAATCTTGTTATGGCAGATTAGAAGAATTAGGTGATAACTATGAAAATAATTAAAGTTGGAGCAATGTGGTGTCCAGCTTGTATTGTAACAAATAAATATTGGAAACAAATAGTTTCTAAATACAATGAAATAGAATTTATTGATTATGATATAGATATGGATGAAGAAAAAGTAAAAGAATTAAATATAGGAGATACTTTACCTGAAATAATAATTATCGAAAATGATAATATAATAAAGAAAATTATAGGTGAAAAAAAACAAATTGAGATAGAAAAAGAAATTGAGGAAGTACTAAATGAAAAGTAAAATAATAAAATACGTATTTAGTATTCTTTTATTATTAACAATTCCTATAACAGTATTTGCTAAGATATCTGATTCTTATAAAGACAAAATCCATGATTTAGTTGGAGTAGAAGTAGAAGAAAATAAAGTAAATATATATTTTTTTCATGGCGATGGATGTCCTCATTGTGCAAATGAAGAAAGATTTTTAAAAGAATTAGAAAAAGAATATGGAGAATATTATAATTTATATACATATGAAACTTGGTATAATAGCGATAACTTACAATTAATGAAAAAAGTAAAAGATTATCTTGGAAGTAAAGTAGATGAAGGAGTTCCATATACCGTTATAGGTGATCAAGCATACAGCGGATATAATGATTCTACTGGAGTAAAAATAGAAGGTAAAATAAAAGAATATTTTGGATTAATAAGCGAAGATGAAGCATTAGCAAACAAATATAAAGACAATATTCCACTTCTTGGAGAAATAGATAAAAGAGATGTATCAATAGGGCTTGTAGCAATTGTTCTAGGTTTTATTGATGGATTTAATCCATGTGCAATGTGGGTATTATTATTCTTAATTAATATGTTAATTGGTATGAATGATAAAAGAAAAATGTTGATAATCGGATGTGTATTTTTATTTACTTCAGCATTTATGTATTTCTTATTCATGTTAGGAATATCAAATATATTATCATTTATTGAAACACGCTATATGAGAGCAATAATAGGTGTTGTAGCTTTAATAGTTGGAAGTTACAATATATATAGATTCTTTAAGGAAAGAGGAAAAGATGAAGGCTGTCATGTAGTAGATGAAAAGAAAAGAAAGAAGATATTTACACGAATTAAAAAATTTACTACAGAAAAAAATATGTTTATAGCATTATCAGGAGTTGTTGTTTTAGCTATTTCAGTAAATCTTGTTGAACTTGCATGTTCAAGTGCTTTTCCAGCAACTTTTGCAGAAATACTAGCAGTAAATGAAATAGATGGTATAGGAAAAGTAATTTATTTACTAATATATACTTTATTCTATATGATAGATGACTTAATCGTATTTATAATAGCAGTATCTACATTACAACTTAGCACAACTTCATCAAAATATGGTAAATATTCATCAGTTGTAGGTGGTGTAATAATGTTACTTGTCGGTTTATTATTAATATTTAAGCCAGAATGGATAATGCTAAACTTTTAAAAGACTTTAAGTCTTTTTTTATTGAAAAAAAATAAAATCAGTGATAAAATATGCTACTTATGAAAACGAATAGTATTAATGAGGCTGGATTATGAGTATAAGGGTAAGTAATTTAAATATTAGTGAAGATATAGAAAATGCTGTTAAACTTATTTCTGGAAAAATTAAAAGAGATGAATCGAGTTTTGATAGTAATTCAATGATATATAGAACAACAAATGAGACTATAAGCAATCCAGCTTATATAGAATGTTTAAAAGATAAAAAAAGAGTACTATCAATTATTGCATCAGGAGATCAAATAATCAATTCAATTTTATTTGGTTCTCAAGATATCGTAGGAATAGATATAAGTAGATATCCAAAATATTTCTTACCTATAAAAATAGAAGCATTAAAAAAATTAAATAAACAAGACTTTTTAAATTTTATACTTGGAAATGATGAAGAAAAACCATTTTCTAAAAGTAAGTATTATGAAATACGAGATAATCTTCCTTTATTTGCCATATCTTTTTGGGATGAATTATTTTATAGATTTAATGAAGATGAAATAAATGATTCACAGTTATTTAGTAGATTTAGCATAAAAGAGAATAGAATGATAAATAATAATCCATATCTACAAGATGATAATTATGAAAAGATACAAGAAAAGATAAAAGATGTAAATATAGAATTAATTGATTATGATATGTTTAAAATCCATGAATTAAAAATAGGAAAATTCGACTTAATTAATTTATCTAATTTAATTAATTATCTTGCTCCAGATTATATTCCGGATGAACTTAAAATTGAATTATATAAAGAATATGTAAAAACATTACCATTGTCAAAAGATGGAATTGCAATAGTATATAATTTTGGATTTAACGGGAACTTATCAAAGATTTTAAAAGAAAAAGATTTTAAAGCAATTAAGATAAAAGATGATGTACCGCCATATAATATAGAAAATGAATTAGTAATTTATAAAAAAAATAAAAAACTAGCATTTCCAACTATTGGAAAGAAGTAATATTACTTTATTACTTCTTTTTATTTTGATATAATTATTTTGGTGATATAGATGGAAAAAGTAATACTAATTGATGGAAATAATATATTGTTTAGAAGTTATTATGCAACTGCATATAGTGGTAATACTATGAAAAATTCTAAAGGATTTCCAACTAATGCATTATACGGACTAGTTAACATGATGAATAAAATAATACAAGAAGAAAATCCAACATATATAATGTGTGCTTTTGATAAAGGAAAGACATTTAGACATGAAAAATACGCTGATTATAAAGGTGGAAGAAGTGAGACTCCTGATGAATTGAAACTTCAATTTCCGAAAGCAAGAGAACTAGTTGAAGCAATGGGAATTAATTATTTTGAAATAGATAACTATGAAGCTGATGATATAATTGGGACATTTGCAAAAAAATGTAATAACAATAAAGATTATGATGCCGTAATTATAAGTAGTGATAAAGACTTATTACAACTAATTACTGACGAAGTTGAAGTGAAATTATTAAAACCAGTTGGATCAATTAGAATGACTCATCAAGAGTTTATAAATACATATGGAATAGAGCCACCAAGAATGGTTGATTTAAAGTCTCTTATGGGAGATTCTTCAGATAACATACCAGGAGTAAAAGGAATAGGAGAAAAAACTGCTCTTAATTTATTACAAGAATATAAAACACTAGATAACATATATGACAATATAGACAGTATTAAAGGAAAATTGAAAGAAAAATTAATAGAAGGGAAAGAATCAGCTTATCAAAGCTATGATTTAGCAACTATTTATACTGAAGTACCAATAGATACTGACTTTGAAAAAATTAGATATAAAGGTTATGATGCACTAAAATATTTAGAATTACTTGAAGAATTTGAATTTTATTCATTAATTAAAAAACTTGATATTAAAAAAGAAAACATGAAAGAAAATATTAATGAAGAAGAAAAAATAGATATTAAAGTTATAAAAGATATAAATGATTTAAAATTAAATAAAGACTATTCTCTATACCTAGAACTATATGGATACAATTATCATAGTGCAAAACCATTAGGATTAGCAATATACGATGGAGAAAATAGCTACTATGTACCTTTTGAAATAGTAAAAGATAATGGAGAAATAATTTTTGAAAATAGCTACAATAAGTATACTTATGATTTAAAAAAATTATTAGTAGTTCTTAAATATAATAATTTAATAATTCAAAAGTGTTATTATGACTTAATGATTGCAGCATATTTATTAAATCAAAATGTTAAAGATGATATTTCTTATCTTATGAAAAATGATGGAATAGATATTAACTTCTATGAAGAAGAATTTGGTACACTTGCAAAACTACATATGCCTGAAGAAAGCACAATAATTGAAAATGCTTGTAAAAAAGCAAAATATATATATGAAACAAAAGATAAATATTTAGAAGAATTGGATAAAGAAGAAGAAAGATATTTATTTGATGAAATAGAAATTCCTCTTACTGAAGTTCTAGCAGATATGGAATATACCGGAATTAATGTTAGCGCTGATTATTTAAAAAGTATGGGAGACGAGATAAAGGGAAAATTATCTGTTCTTGAAAAAGAAATATATGAACTAGCTGGATCTACTTTTAATATTATGTCTCCAAAACAATTAGGAGAAATACTATTTGTTAAAATGGAATTACCATATCCTAAAAAAATAAAAGATAATAATTATTCAACTAGTAAAGAAATATTAGATAAAGTAGCACCTTATAGTCCGATTATTGAAAAAATATTAGATTATAGAACTTTATCAAAATTATATAATAATTACGTTGAAGGACTAATAAATGAGATAAAACCTGATGGAAAGATTCATACTTTATTTAATCAAACATTAACAAGAACAGGAAGACTTTCATCTAGTGAACCTAATCTTCAAAATATTCCAGCACGACTTGAATATGGAAAACTAATAAGAAAAGCATTTTACCCAGAAAAAGATTCTATTATTCTATCAAGTGACTATTCACAAATTGAGTTAAGAGTATTTGCAGCAATGAGTAATGCAACAAACTTAATTGAAGCTTTTAAAGAAGGAAATGATATACATGCTAAAACGGCAAGTGATATATTTGGAATACCTATTGAAGATGTAACAAAAGATCAAAGAAGACAAGCAAAAGCAGTTAACTTTGGAATACTTTATGGAATTAGTAGTTTTGGTTTGTCTGAAGACTTGAATATTGATGTATATAAGGCAAAAGACTTCATAGATAATTATTTAAAAACATATCCAAGAATTAGTGAGTATATGAAAGAAACAATTGATGAAGCACATAAAAATGGTTATGTTAAAACTCTTATGAATAGAAAAAGAACTATTGAAGAATTAAATAATAAGAATTATATGATTAGACAAAGTGGAGAAAGAATGGCTCTTAATACACCAATTCAAGGAACAAGTGCTGATATATTAAAAAAGGCAATGGTTGAAATATATAGGGAATTTGAAAAAAGAAATTTAAAAAGCAAAATGTTAATCCAAGTACATGATGAACTTGTATTTAATGTTTTAAAAAGTGAAGAAGTAGAAGTTGAAAAAATAGTAAAAGATATAATGGAAAATACATACAAATTATCTGTTCCTTTAGTAGTAGATATTAATAAAGGAATAGATTGGTATGATGCAAAGTAGGTAAGATTTATGCCAGAAAAACCAGAAGTAATAACTGTAGCTAAAAAGCTTGAAAGAAAATTATTAAATAGGACAATACAAAATGTAGAAGTATATCACAATAATATGATTGATTATCCATCTGTAGAAGAGTTTAAAGAAAGAATAAAGAAACAGAAGATATATGAAATAACTACAAGAGGAAAATGGATTGTAATGACTCTTGATGATTATTATTTACTATTTCATTTAAGAATGGAAGGAAAGTTTTTCTTTAGAACAAAACAAGATGAAAGAAACAAACATGAACATGTAATATTTGATTTAGATAATGATGAACAATTACGTTTTGCAGATGTTAGAAAATTTGGAAAAGTAATGCTTATAGAAAAAGATAAAATTTATTCTATGAAACCATATACAGAACTTGGACTAGAACCATGGGATAAAGATTTAACAAGTGATTATTTAAAAGAAAAATATAGTAAAAAAACACTTCCAATTAAAAGTGTTTTACTAGATCAATCAATAATAACTGGAATAGGAAATATTTATGCTGATGAGATACTTTTCTTGTCAAGAATAAACCCGCTTACTAAAGCAAAAGACTTAACGGATAAAAATAGAAAAGATATAATAGAAAATACAATTAAGGTACTTGATAAAGCAATAGAAGAAGGGGGAACAACAATAAGAAGTTATACAAGTGAAGAAGGAGTAACAGGACTTTTTCAAAATAATTTAAATGTTCATCAAAGAGAAAAAGAACCTTGTAGAATATGCAATAGTACAATTATTAAAATTAAAGTTGGAGGAAGAGGAACTTATTACTGCCCAAAATGTCAGAAATAATATAAAAGAATAATAGTATGGAAATATTTCATACTCTTATTTAAGAAATAAAAAAATATAATTCTTTTTTTATAAAAAGTATGATATAAGTATAATATAGGAGTGAGAATATGGAAGAGAATAAAGAGAGTGTTGAAGAAGTAAAAGAAGAGACTCAAGTTGAAGAAAATAATACCGAAGAAGTAAAAGAAGAGAGTCAAGTTGAGGAAAATAATATCGAAGAAGAAGAAAAAAAAGTCGAAGTACCAGATAATCAAGAAAGCAAAAATGATAATCCAAAAAAGAAGAAAGGTGGAAAGGTATTATACATAATACTTTGCATTGTTTTGTTTTTAATTGGACTTGTAGGAGGATACTTTTTAGTAAATTCATTTAAAGATAATAAGAAAGAAAAAAGTGAACAAAAAGAAGAACAGAGTGAAAAAGAAGAAAATGAACAAAAAGAAGAAAATAATGAAATTAGACACGCAGAAATAAATGACAAAATTATAGAACTATATAATAAGTATCATTCTGGAAATGGTTCTTGTTCACTATCTGGTTCAATTGAAGAAAAAATATATAATAACGATTTATATGAAATAAAAGACATGGGAAATCCACCATATCATCTAGCAAAGAAAATATTAGATAAAGTAGTAGAAAAATTGAATTCAGTACAAGACCCAAAAACAATAAATGATGATTATATCAAAAGTCTTGTTAAAGAAGAATTTTCAAAGTTTTTCGGAGATAACGTAGTGGTTATTGATGATTTATTGTGGAAAGACAAAAATGAAGTAATGGGATGCTGGTCAATTGATAAAGAAAATGAAAAATATAAAGCAGAAATAAGATGTGGTGGTACATCTTCATTTGAAGCTAAATTTAATATAACTAAAGCAGAAAAAGATAATAATAATATTTACATCTATGAAAATGTAACAATTAAAGATAGTGCGATAGTTAATCCACAACCAACAAAAGCATATGTATATAAGTGGACCTATAATCTTCAAGAAGATGGAAATTATTACTTTCTAAAGGCAGAAAGAATATCTACTATAAATAATAATGACAATAATAACAATAATGATAACAATGAAAATGGTGAAAAAGATATTTCTTCACCAGAACTAATAAACAAATTAACAAGTAAATATGATAAGTTATTTAGTGATTATATAAGTGTCTTAGGAGAAAATGATAATAAATCGTTATTTGGAAGAACTCTTGAATGGAAAATAAATTTCAATCAATCAAACAATTCACATAAAGAAGGGGATGCTTATGCAGTAGGTGAGCAAAATTTAGAAGTTATTGAACAAGAATATTACAACCTATTTGGAGAAAAGCTAGATACAACTGCGACATATAAAGGATCTTGTGCCGAAGGATATTACGATAAAGATAAGAAAATGTTTATTGAAAAGCATTATGGATGTGATGCCGGCTGGGGTTGGTTTGCAAGAGGATATAGATATAAATATACAGAAGATAAGAACAATGCATACATATATGTAGCAGTAGCTGTTTATAGCGGAATAGAAGATGTTGAAATCTTAACTGATGAAGACACTAAAAAAGTATATACAACAATTAAAGATACTACAAATTTTAATTTGAATGAATCAAATTATGATAATTTTGCAAAATATAAAGTAACATTCAGAAAAGAAGGAAATGAATATTATTACACAAAAGTTCAAAAAATAGCAGAAGGAAAATAATAATAAAAATAGTACTATAAAGTACTATTTTTTTGCATTTATTATACTTTCCAAAATATTCAATGCTATTTTTTTAGTTTTACTATCTATGTCTAAATCAGGGTTATATTCAACTAAATCAAATGATTTCAATAAATCCTTTCTTTTAATTATTTCATCTCTAATTTCATAAGCTTCATCCATAGATATTCCGTTAACTGCCTTTACACTAACTCCAGGTGCTATTTCAGGATCTATTACATCTAAATCGTAACTAATATGTAAGCCGTCAACATCTTTAACTATCTCATATGCTTTTTCCATAATAGTTTTAACACCATATTTTTTAATATCTTCTGTTGTGAAAATCTTAACCCCAGCTTTTTCTAAATTAACATATTCAGGACTTTCTATGTCTCTTCCACCAATTAAAATAGACTTTTTTGGATCAAAATATTTACCATCAAAAAAGTAAGATAAATCAGTTCCGTTTTCTCCATCTATAGTAGCAAATGGCATACCATGAATATTTCCTGTTATAGTTGAATTCATATTATGATAATCTGAGTGAGCATCTATCCAAAAAACACCTATATTATTGTGCTTTTTTTTACTTGCTAAACCAGAAGCTATTGCTATTGAATGATCTCCTCCAATAGTAATTACAAAATTACCTTCGTTTACTATTTCGTTATATAGCTCTTCATTAAACTTGTTAACATATTTAATATTTCTTTTTTTATTGCCTTCCTCTAATTCTTTTTTTATATTATCTTTTTTAACAATAATTACATTATCTGCAAGACTATTACATTCAGTAAGAGCAAGAGGACCTTTGTCACTTCCATTTACTTTAACTCCTAAATCAGAGCAGGCATCCACAATTGTTATTTTCATTAGAACCTCCTTAATAAATATAATATATTTTGAAATCAAACACAATAAATTTACACTACTTTACACATTTTACTCTTTTTTTAAAAAAAGATTATTTACTAAAATATATAGGCATGATAAAAGAGAGTTGTCGAAGGAGAGAAAAGTTATGGAAGAAGAAAAAAGTATTGAAGAGCAAAACGTTGAACCAACAAATAATCAGCATAAAAATAAAAAACCACTACTTATAATAATTTTAATTATAGCCATTTTATTAATTGGAATTATTTCTTGGATTGTAGTAGCAAAACCATTTGATAAAAGTAATAAAAAATCAAATACTGAAGAAACACAAGAGCATGATAAAGAAGAAAATAATGCCAATAAAGAAGTAAATTTTAAAGATAAGTCAGATGAATTTAAATTACTTTATAATGAAATTAATTCAAAATTAAATAGTTATTTAAATACTGGCATTGAAACGTATCTTGTAAAATGCAAAGATGTTAGTACGGATGAGCCAAAAACTGAAAACTCATTACTTAAAGCTAAAAATGAATCAATAAAGATGTTATTGGATAAATTAATAACAGTAGGTTCTATTGAAGAAGCAACATTCAGCTTTATGGGATGTTCAAGAAACAATATAACTTATATTATTGGAAATAACATAATGGATGCAAAAGTAAAACTTTACTATGCAGATGCAGAAGATACTCTATTAATTGGATTGGATAAAAAAGGTTATGCCTTAAAATTTAATGATGCAAATGTAATAAATGGTTTTATTGAATCTTTAGGTTATGACAATAATTCAAATATAGAAAAAAATCCCGATGAAATTTTAAAAGAGGAACTTATAAAAAAATTTACTAAAATTGGATTTACAAGTGATAGAGCTTATTTTAATTCAACTGATAACTTAATTACAGTTTGTGGAAATAATAACTTTTGGATTACATCAAAGAAATTTACTGCAAATGATTTAAGCAAAGAGCAATTAATTCAAACTGCTATTAATAACATAGATTTATCAAAAGCTAATACTTATGAAGGACGTTACGAGGGATTTTATTCTTTAAATGATATTAATGCTTCTCTTGGAAAAATAGTAAATAATAAGATAGTTTCTTTAGATGATATCAAAAATAATTATAAAAATGATTATGAAAAATTGGAAGTAAACGGAAATGAAATTAAATTGGTTTATCCATTTGAGAAAGAGTGCTGGGTTGGATTACATACTTATGGTAATATTGAAAAGTTATCTAAAAATAATGATAAAGTAGAGATTTCTCTAAAAGTTGCTTACTGTGAAGATTATGAGTTAGAAAAAGGATCTTATGGACAAAAATGCTATAAAGATTCAAATAAGACTAATTTAGTTCAAGATTTAGCTGAAAGTTACCCTCAAGTAAAAACATGGGATAAATATGATACATATAAAATAACATTTAACGCAGTTAATGGAAATTATTACTTTGATAGCTATGAGTTAGTTAACTAATTAAATAAAACTATTTTTATAGTTTTATTTTTTTGTAGAAATAATTATGTTATACTTATTAAGAGGTAATATATGAAAAAGTTAAGTGAATTATATAATTGTGAATATAAGAATACAATAGTTAATGGTATAAAGATGAATTCTAAAGAAGTAGTAAAAGATGACTTGTTTATTTGTACTAAAGGTGTAACTACTGACAGACATGACTTTGTTGATGATGCAATAAAAAATGGAGCATCATGCATTGTTGCAAGTAAAAAAATAGATGTATCTGTACCGGTTATCTATGTCGAAGATACAAACAAAGAATTGCCAAAGCTATGTGCAAGGTTTTATGATAATCCTGAAAATAAATTAAAAATATATGGCATAACAGGAACAGATGGAAAAACAAGTACTTCGACAATTGTACAAACATTAATTGGAAAAGAGACATGCGGATATATTGGAACAAATGGAAGAAGCTGTGCAAAATTTGATAAAGATACAAATAATACAACACCAGATTCTGATAAGCTTTATGAATACTTTTATGATTTTGTTGAAGCAGGATGCAATCAAGTTGTCATGGAAGCATCAAGTGAAGCATTTTTTAGAAAAAGACTTGAAACCATAACTTTTAATATTGGTGCTATTACAAATATTACAAGGGAACATTTGAATATTCATGGCTCATTTGAAAACTATATAGAATGTAAATGCCAATTATTTAAACAAATAAAGAAAGATGGATATTCAATATTAAATAAAGATGATGAATACTTTTCTAAAGTTAAAGCATCTTGTGTATCTAAAAATATTTGGACTTATGGAAAAGAAGAAGATAATACATTACAAATTGTTGATTTTGAAATACATCCAAACAAAACAAATATAACATATAAATATAATGGTAAAAATTATGATATAGTTAGTCCACTACTAGGAGACTTTAATGTATATAACTTAGCATGTGGAATTTTAGTAGCACTAGCAAGTGGGAAAACCATGGAAGAAATAATTCCAAATATAGATAATCTAAGCGTTAAAGGAAGAATAGATGTACTTCCAAATGTAGGCCAAAACTTTACTGTAATGGTTGATTATGCACATACACCAAATGGAATCGAAAACATCTTAAGATTTGTTCATACACTTGATGTAAATAGAAGTATTGTAGTAATTGGCTCAGCTGGTGAAAGAGACTTTTTAAAAAGACCTATTATGGGAAAAACAGTAGTAAATAATGCAAGTTATGCAATATTTACATATGAGGATCCAAGAAGTGAAGACCCAGAAAATATTATAAAAATGATGACAAGTGAAATTGAAGATAAGTCTAAGTATGAAGTAGTAGTAGATAGAAGGGAAGCAATAGAAAGAGCAATTAATCTTGCAAATGAAAATGACATTGTTTTAATTCTTGGAAAAGGTAATGAAACTTACGAAAAATTAAAAACAAAAACTATTTACTTCAACGATGAAGAAGAAGCAATGAAAGCTTTAAAGAAAAGATTTAAAAAAGAGAAAGTTACTATTAGATAAAATAGTAACTTTTTATTTAAAATAATTGTACACAATTTAACGTACTACAAATTAACTTTCACAATAAAAGAATAAATATATAAAATGTTGTATGTTATAATAAAACAAAGGAGTAAGAAAAGTATGGAAGAAAAAGAAAATGTAGAAAAAAGTGAAGTAGCAGAAGTAGAACATCAACAGGTACAAAAAGCTAATGTGCCACCGAAAAAAAACAATTATTTATATTTAATAATTATAGTAGTTGTATTCTTAGTTGCAGTAATAGGTGGATTTTTATTTTTGGGATCAGGTGTTTTTAAGGAATTTAATAAAGTAAAAAACGATGTTGAAAAAGAAATAGAGAAAAAAGATGAAATAGATATAACTGACAAAAAAAGTAATGTAAGAGAGATAGATATTAAAAGTGATGAAGTAGACATTGTCTTAAAAAAATTTATAACACTAGGATTATCAAATGCAAGGGGATATATAACAGATCAAGAAGGATTTGAATCAACAATAGGTATACAATTTAGTGAAGACTGGTATGCACAAGAGCGCTTAGATGTTGATGAGTTAAATATTCAACATTTAATAAAAACAGCAACAAATAATTTGGATACAAAAAAAGCAATCTTTTGTGGTAACAAAGATGATAAAGTTGGAACATATTCTATGCAAGAGATAAATACTGCACTTCAAAAAGTAATATATAATAAAACTATTACTTTAGAAGACATAAAAAATAATCAAGTAGAAGCAAATGACGTTTTTGAAGTAAAAGGAAATGATATTTATCTAAATTTATCTTGTGATGGTAACTGCTGCGGACCAACAGATATAACTTATGCTAAAACATATAAAGCAGAAAAAGAAGAAGACAAAATATATATATATCAAAAAGTAGCATTCTGCAAATACAATAAGGAAGTAAAAGCTAATAATCCATCTGGTTATAGCTCTGAATACAACTGTTTTAAGGATTCTAAGGTAAGTGATTTAGTAGAAACAAGATTAGAAGAAGATAATCCGGCATGGGATAAGTACAACACATATAAAGTAACTTTCAAAGAAGTTCAAGGTAATTACTATTTTGATAACTATGAATTAGTTAAATAGTTTAAATAGCAAATTGTACATAGTAAATTATTAAAAGAATAAACACCTAGTAAAAAAATAGGTGTTTTTAATTTTACTAACAAAAATAAAATATAAAACTTTTTCATTTTTTCTTAAATTATACAGAAATATGTTAGTATATTAGTAGGTGAATTATATGGATGGAATATATGTTTTTGATAAAAAAGAGGGATATACTAGTAGAGATGTTGTAAATATGGTCGAAAGATTCCTAAATACAAAAAAAGTTGGACATGCTGGAACACTAGATCCAATTGCAACTGGAGTATTGGTAATTGCAGTCGGAACAGGATTAAAAATATTAGAATTTATTAATGAAAGAGATAAAGAATATATTGCAACTGTAAAAATGGGAATTGAAACAAATACTTTAGATATAACAGGAAATATTGTTAAAGAAAAAGAAAACTATTTTATTGATGTAGATAACTTAAAAAAAGCTTTAGAATCATTTAAAGGAAAATATGAACAAACGGTACCTCTTTATTCATCAGTTAAAGTAGGAGGTCAGCGTTTATATAAATATGCAAGAGAGAAAAAGGAAATTGAATTACCAAAAAGATTAGTAGAAATATTTGATATAGAATTATTAGACTATAATCATGAAGAATTTACATTTAAAACAACAGTAAGTAAAGGAACCTATATAAGAAGCCTTATAAGAGATATCGGAGATAAATTAGAAATTCCATGTACTATGAAATCATTAAGAAGAACAAGACAAGGAAGTTTTAGTCTAGATGATGCCAATACAATTGAGGATATTGAAATTGGAAAATTAAAAGAAATACCACTTGAAAGAGCATTAAATGAATTAAAAATAATAGAAGTAGATAGTTATATAGAAAATAAAATTAGTAATGGTGCAATATTAGAAAATAGGTACAATGACCCAAGAGTAGCATTTAAAAATAAAAAAGGAGATATAATAGCAATCTATGAAATATACGATAAAGACAAAAATAAAATTAAACCAACAAAAGTATTTAATAATAAGGATAATATTATAAAAAATTAAAAGCACAGAAATAGTGTCTAGTGTCTAAAATAGTGTTAATAAATGTAAATGGTGACGAATATTTACACGAAACTATTGTAAATTTACAAAAAGTAATATAGAATATAATCATAAAATAACGGAGGAGTATTTATGAAAAAAATGTTATATTTTGTATTAGCGACAATGCTTTTAATTACACCAATAGATTTAGTAATGGCAAAAGACGAAGAACCTATTATAGAGCCAGGAGATAATTCAGGAGATGAGGAAGAAGTTGTTGTAGAGCCAGACGATAATCCAAATGATCAAGATAAAGAACATGGGTTTACTATAATGGCTGTTGAAGATAACGTGCCAGCCGATAAAAACGAAACAACGTATAATTGCGATGAATATCCTGGATATACACTAAATGGAGACAAGTGTGAATTTAATGAATGTACAGATAGGATTGAGGAACCACAAGAAATGTATGTTGAAGAAGAAGTTACTGAGATGGTAAATGAAGAATATGTATGTGGAGAGAAAGTAGAGAACGGAGTATTGGTTCAAGAGGTTTGTGTAAGACAAGTCCCTCGTACTACAACTATTGGTCATATGGAATACGATTGTGATCATTTAGTTGGATATAGACTTGAAAATGGTAAGTGTGTATCAACAATATGTACAGAAGATGAACAACCTGCAAGTGAAAATCCAGAAACATATAATTGTGATAGATATGAAGGATATACTTTATCAGGAGATTTATGTACAAAAGAAGAAATAGATGAAGTTAGTCAAAAAATAGAAATAACTAATATAGATTTAATAGATAGAAGCGATGAAACAGAAGTAGTTGAAAAACCAACTGTTACTGGATTAGATATAAAATTTGAATTATCATTTGCTAGCGTAAATAATTATGCAAAATATAAAATAAAATATAAAAATAGTAGTAATAGCGATTTTACATTATCAGATAAAAATGAATTTGAAAACGAGTATTTAAAATATGAAATAAAATTTGAAGATGATTCAAATATAATAAAAGCAAATAGTGAGAAGAATGTTGAAATCACAATAACATATAAAAGTGAAGCCCCTGTATCAGCATTAGTTGGAGGCAAATTTGTTGGCAATAATAATTTGAGAATAAATGCTACAGAAAATGTTAAAAATCCAGCAACAAGTGATGATATAATGTTCTATGCAAAACTATTAATTGCAAGCATGGCATTATGTGGAGTAGCAATAATAACAAAAAAAGCAAAAAATTAAAATGTAATTAAAAGATACTAAAAAAGTATCTTTTTTTTTGTAAAATTTTACACTAAATGAATATAAGAATGTAGAATTAAATTGTAAGTTGACAAATGCTTTGATAAACTAAAAATATAAAAATAGGAGAAGAGTATGAAAAAAGGATTATTATGGATTTTAGTAGGAGTACTTTTAATAGTACCATTTATAACAGTAAAAGCATC
>OCVV012833227.1_pt1 | contig 92864 bp, 77 predicted proteins | sample 1539721 | NCBI WGS metagenome assembly OCVV01 (sample SAMN02144230, study PRJEB22623) | gut metagenome | biome: sheep rumen | host: Ovis aries | place: New Zealand
CCCGCCGTGCCGGCAAGAAAGCCGTTAAGGAGGCTGTAGAAGAGGCTGCTGCCGAGGCTGCTCCTGCTGCAGAGGAGAAAGCTGCTGAGTAATATCGATAAATCGTTAAAAAACTATGTTTTTGAACGTTAATCAGCATAACGAAAACGTGACAGATCTCGCCAACGCAAAAGTTGGCGAATCTGTTTCTGTTTCCGGCATGATCCATAATGTCCGCGTCACGAAGTGGGGCGGATTTATTGTGCTTCGCAAGTCCCGTGGACTCCTCCAGGCTGTCGTCTCCAATGAGACCTCGAAGTTCTTCGACGAGGCCGGCAATGAGATCGCGATGAACGACCTCTGCCGCGAGATGGCGATCACCCTCACCGGTACTGTCAACGAGGCGAAGATCAAAGACCCCGCAGCCTTCTACAACACGATAGAGATCGCTGTGGCTGAGGTCCGCGTACTGAGCCGTCCGACGACCGCTGAGGTAGTGGATATGAACGCCCTCAAGTTCGGCGACGAGGAGACCCTCCTGCGTTATAAGTTCGATAACCGTCAGGTGACCCTCCGTAACCCGCGCGACATGGCGATCCTCAAGGTGCAGAGCACCATCGCCCGCGCTTTCGGCGAGTTCCTCGCGGCTAACGGCTTCACCCAGATCTTCACTCCGAAGATCGTCTCCGAAGGTGCAGAAGGCGGTGCGAACGTCTTCAAGATGGATTATTTCGGCAAGCAGGTCTATCTCGCGCAGAGTCCGCAGTTCTACAAGCAGATCGGCGTCGGCGTCTATGAGCGCGTCTTTGAGATCGCGCCCGCTTACCGCGCAGAGAAACATGCGACGAGCCGCCACCTCAATGAGTATATCTCCCTCGATGTGGAGATGGGCTTCATCAAAGGTCAGGAGGATGTCATGATCCTCGAGGCGGCTCTGCTGCGTCATATCATCGCGGTCGTAGAGCGCGATTGTGCGCATGAGCTCCAGCTGCTCAATGCCGTTAACCCCGTGCTCCCGGAGCAGGTACCGGCATGGAAACTGAGCGAGGTACACGAGATCCTCTTTGAGAACCACCTCTGCGAAGCAGACCACCGCGGTGAGGATGACCTCGCGCCGGAAGAGGAGCGCGCTATCTGCAAGTACGCCTTCGAGAAATACGGTTCGGACTTCGTGTTCGTGACCCATTTCCCGTCCGAGCACCGCGCTTTCTACGCGATGGACGACCCCGAGGATCCGTCTCTCACTTTGAGTTTCGACCTCCTCATGCGCGGCTTGGAGATCACTTCCGGCGGTCAGCGTATGCATAAGGAAGCCGACTACCGCGAGAAGATGATCCGTCGCGGCATGAACCCCGATTCGTTCCGTTTCTACCTCGATACTTTCCGTAACGGCATGCCTCCTCACGGAGGTTTCGCTATCGGTCTGGAGCGTATCACGGCTTGCTTCTTGGGCATCGCGAACGTCAAGGAATGCTCGATGTTCCCCCGCGACATCAACCGCGTAGCGCCTTAAGCCCTATCGGCATACAAAAAGAAATCCGACCCACAAGGCCGGATTTTTTTGTGCTCTTACGCGCCGTAGTAGCGCACGTTCGCGATCGATTAGCGTACGCGCTCGCAGTAGCTACCGTCACGGGTGTCCACGCGGACGATCTCGCCTTCGTTGATGAAGAGAGGCACGCGGATCTCAGCGCCGGTCTCGAGGGTAGCGGGCTTCAGGGTGTTCGTAGCGGTATCGCCTTTCAGACCCGGCTCGGTGTACGTGACAGCGAGCTCAACCTTCGTCGGCAGCTCGGCAAACAGGATCGTGTCGGTCGAAGCGTCGGAAACAACATCGCAGGTCATGCCCTCTTTGAGGAAGTCCACGCCGGTGATCAGGTCATGAGCGATGGGCACCTGCTCGAAAGTCTCGTTATTCATGAAGATGTAGTCAGCACCCTCTTTGTAGAGGAACTGATACGGGCGGCGCTCTACGCGTACGTCCTCGAGTTTCTCGCCGATGTTGAAGCGGCGCTCCAATACGCGGCCATCGACAACATCTTTAAATTTCACACGCATAATTGTGTTACCTTTACCCGGTTTTACGTGAAGGAACTCAATTACGAAATACAGACGGCCGTCCATGCGGATGCATACGCCGTTTTTGATGTCTTGAGAGTTAATCATAAATGGTTATTTGTATTATTTTAATTACCTTTGCTCGAAAAATCGCGCAAAGTTACAATTTTTCTTGCATATATGCAAATTTTTTAGTAATTTTGCACTCAAAATCGAAGTATTATGGAATCATTGCGTACTTTTTTTGGTCCTTTTGATATCTGGCAGGTACTCTCGTCGTTTGTTTTCCTGATAGCGATTATCGATCCGTTCGGTAATATTCCTATCACGATAGCGATGGAGAAAAAGGGAATAAAGATCCATCCCGATAAGGTTTGTATCGCCAGTCTGGTAATCCTGATGGCGTTCCTCTTTTTGGGCGAATGGATGTTAAAGCTCTTCGGCGTGCAGATTGAGTATTTCGCTATCGCCGGAGGTTTTGTGATCTTCCTGATGGCGTTGGAGATGGTGCTGGATATCACGATTTTCCAGAACGACAAGCTCGAGGGCGAGATTGGTAACGGCAGTTCGATTGTCCCGCTGGCGTTCCCGATGTACGCCGGTCCGGGTGCTTTCACGGCGCTCTTGGCAATCACGGCGGAGTATTCCACCGGTAATCTATGTATCGCTTTGTTGCTATGTATGTTGGTGCTCTATCTGGTATTGATCGGGACGAACTGGCTGACGAAGTATCTGGGTACCACGGCGCTATATATCATCCGTAAGTTTTTCGGCATCATCGTCCTTGCCATCTCCTGCAAGCTGATGTTTGGAAACTTGGCGACGGTCTTCTAAATCATAAATTTGAAATCGTAAATTTGAAATCATAAATCATAAATCTATATGAAAAGCTTTAGTGAAATGACTATCGCGATGGCCTCGGACCATGCGGGATTTGCGTTGAAGCAACAGGTACAACTGTTCCTGGAGGATAACGGCGCAAAAGTGAAGGACTTCGGTTGCTATGATACGGAGAGTTGCGACTATCCGGATTACGCGCACCCTCTGGCGGACGCTGTAGAGAAGGGTGAGTATGAGTTCGGCATCATCATCTGCTCCACCGGCAACGGCATCTGCATGACCGCCAACAAGCACCAGGGTATCCGTGCAGCCCTCTGCTGGGACACGAAGTTAGCGGAGTTGGCTCGCCAGCATAATAACGCTAATGTCCTGGCTCTGCCGGCATCGTTCATCTCCGCGGTGAAGGCGCTGGACATCGTTCGTACGTTCTTCCAGACCGATTTTGAAGGCGGCCGCCATGAGCGTCGGGTTAACAAGATCGCGCTTCATTAACGCGTTACGCTGCTACGCGAGTTATGCGCTGAATCGTCTCGGTTCAGCGCGTTTCGTACGCCATACACCCCTCTTCGTCTCTGTCGAGCCCTCCGCCGTCTGCCAGCTCCGCTGCCCCGCCTGCCCGGTCGGAAGAAGCCCCCTCCGACTCCCCCATGAATTTATGCCCCGCGACCTCTGGGAGCGGGTTTTAGCGCAGATAAAAGACTCGGCATTTGTCATCCAGTTTTATTTTCAGGGCGAACCATTGTTGAACAAAGACCTCCCGCAGATGATTAAAGAGGCGCATGAGGCGGGGCTTTATACCATCGTCTCGACCAACGCGCAGGCGATGACCCCCGACCTCGCGAACGCCCTTGTCGCCGCCGGTCTCGACCGCATCATCATCTCCATGGACGGCCTGACCCAAGAGACTTATGAGGCCTACCGCGTCGGCGGCTCCCTCGACCAATGCAAAGCCGCCCTCCGCTGGCTTCAAGAGGCAAAAGAAAACAACTCCCTTCCCTTTACGGGTGAAGAGCTCTGCTCGATCGGACTGCCGGTGGCCGTCCGTAGAACATTGCCGGGGTTAGGCTCCTCTCTAATTATCGAACTCCAGGTTCTCCGGTTAAAATCCAATGAGCATGAGTGGCGTGCTTTCCGGAAGGAGTACAAGGCGCTCGGTGCGGACCGGCTGGTCTTCAAGACCGCGCAGCTCTACGACTACCGTCACGGCCATCCGCTGATGCCCTCCGAGCCCCGCTACCGACGCTACGAGCAGCACGAAGATGGTCTTTGGTACCGCAAACCCCTTAGCAAGGGATGTTTTCGCGTCTGGAGTGGGGTAGTGATTGCCGCCAACGGAGATGTCCTGCCGTGTTGTTACGATAAGGATCATGCGCACGCGTACGGCAATCTCCGCACCGCCTCTCTCCGCGAACTCTTCACCGGTCCCAAGGCGCAAGCCTTCCGCGCGCAGGCCATGCTACAAAACCCCAAAATCTGTCAAGAATGTTGGAAATAAAAACCTTTGAAGTCGGGTCCTTCGGGACAAATATGTACCTCGTGTCCGACGACGCAGGAAACATCCTCCTCATCGACCCTGCCTGCAGTTCCCTCTACGAGCAGCAGATGCTTCTGCGCTATGTTAACACCCTTCCTTTTACGGGTGAAGAGCTCTGCTCGATCGGACTGCCGGTGGCCGTCCGTAGAACATTGCAGGGGTTAGGCTTCCAAATCCTCGCCACCCACGGACACTTGGACCACCTATGGGGCGCCGCCTGGGCGTGCGAACAATGGCACACCCCGGTTCTCATGCACGAGGCGGATATACCCATGGCAAAGGCGATGCAGGCGCAGTACGACCTCTTCGGTATCGGCGGCACCCCCGTCCCCTTCCCCCTTGAGCCGCTACCCCTCAATCCATCAATCCACCATTCAGCGGCGGAGCCGCGGCTCATTCCATCATTAAAAATCCTCTCCACCCCCGGCCACACGCCCGGCTCGGTTTGTTTCTATTTCCCTGAGGACAAAGTCCTCTTCTCCGGCGACACGCTCTTTAAGATGGGTTATGGCCGCACCGATCTGCCGGGCGGCGACATCCAGCAACTCTGGCACTCGCTCGATCTCCTTCTCGCCTTGCCGCCGGAGACCGTCGTTTATCCCGGTCACGGCGCCCCCACCACCATCGCCGCCGAACGCCGCCGGTGGTAAATCGGGATCAGTACTTGAGTCCGTTTTGAGTCCGTTTTGAGTCCTACATGGGTCCAATTATGAGTCAATCTCGCGACGTGATCGCGACCACATCGTGACCAGTACGCAGGGTCAGAGACCTGCTCTTCTGCTACGTCTATTTAGCAAAAATACGTAAAAAAGCATTTTTTTGTTCTAAAAATTTGCATATTTCAACAAAAAGTAGTACCTTTGCGCAGAAATTTAACGGGTATCTAAAATTACCCCCCCCACATAACGGATTGAATATCAATCACTTACGAGCTTACCATAAGACCAAAAACACGGTCCTATATTGGTATATATATATAGTTTTTAAGAATAAATTGAGAATTATTAACGCTGTAAATTTGAGGTAAAAATGAAGATAGGTAAAGGTAATTTTTCAGCCGTATTCAAAGGGCTGTGTTTTGCAGTAGTTGTACTCCTTCTCGCGGGTATATCCGTACGCGCGTGGAGTGATGATACGCCCGGAGGCGGCGCGAAGGCGCCGGCGGCTGCGGGCGGTTATGTGGAAGACCCGACGGCTAACGTACCGACCAATGCGTTTGTCACGTTTTCCACGCTCTATAATGGTAAACGTTACTACCTGGGCGTGGATACCGTTCTTGCCAAAGCGGGCAAGGATACCGTCACGTATTACGAGAGCGCCAACTATGCGACGATGTGGATTGCCGGACCGATGTGGAGTCCGACGGGGGCTGCTTTGCCTAACAAGGATTATACCCGTACGGTCAAGAGTGTATGGTTGGCGGAGCGTGTCAGCCGTGAGCGTTATCTGGCGCTCGGTACAGGTTCCGGTACGTATAGCACCCTGCGTCTGTTAGCGGAAGGAACGATGTGGCACACGACGAAAGACGATCGTGAGGCGAGCCGGTATATCAACGGATTCCTGTATTATTACTCGAATGCTACGGGTGTGGACGTATATCGCTATTTGCGGTATGACCCGGTATATGGTTTCAGTCGTCTGTATGCAGAGAAACCGGCAGCCTCGCAGCGTATCTCCGTCTGGGATCGTAAGACCGGCTCGGACTTGGTGTATAGAATGACGCCAAATACGATTACTTTTGGTTACTCGGAAGTTGAGGCTATTCAGCCAATCACCTCTCAGGTCACTTATTATACGGATGTAGATCGTTTCCGTAGCCGTTTTGACCAGACAGACGTGTATGCGCGTCGATCGGAGCCTATTACAGACCAGGAGACGCTTATCGCTGAGCCCTATAACCTCGTAGGTCACTATGAGTGGAAATCCAACCCGATAGACCATGACAACCTGAGCGGCTATGACGGAAACTCTTTAATGCCGTATTATACCATAACGGGATATACGGCTGCGCCGGACCCGGAACCTGTTTGGGGGTGGCAAAATCTGCCGGTTGTTCATGCTCGACAAAACGGATTCAAACTGAAGGGTAACATCTGGTACGACACGCTTTATGCTGTCCCGTCAGCAATTGATGATCCCGAAGGTGGAAGGCGCTTCTTGCGCAAACCTGCCGATAGTAGCGCTCCGGTGGAAGGCTCCTATGTGAACCAGAATGACTGGCTCTATACCCATTTTACCTGTGATGACAAGGAGTATATAGATTCCGTATATGTGGTATTCCAAGCGTTCCACAAGGAGGCGTCAACGACATTGAATATGATGTCAGATCCGGAGGACTATGTATTCCCATATTCCTACAACAATAAGTTGTACGATGGAACTACTTCTGTTCAACTTAATGGAGATACAGCGCAGACATTCAATGTCTCGGCAAAATACACATCCGGATATAAGGTCGTTTCGTCTATAGGAAAAATTGTTGAGACATATGCAGGAACCCAGTTTGACTTGGATATGTCAGCTCGTGATCCCTACAATGATGGCGGAGTGATATATAACTCGTTGATTGCGGAGGCTTTTGAGCCGGATGGTGTTACTCCTTGTACTTGGATTGAGAATGTGCGGGTTGTAAACCATAATCAAGTCCGGGTTAAAGTTAAACAATATAATCCCGATGCTACGGAAAATCGTATTGCGCAGATTCGTCTCACATATCGGTATCGTAATATGGTCGATGACTCGGACCGTGCGTCCGCTACGCGTGCAATCTGGATTACGCAAGAGTGGAAGGATGCGCATTCTACGGAGTCGCATATTTATGCTTTTTCTTACAAAAACACGGATGCAGGTGGTTTGCAAGCGGTGCATGAGAAGCATAATACGTTCTACGCTATCCCCGGAGAAGATCTCTCGCTTCCGCTCCATCGTGACCACTGGGGATACTATCGCTGGTTTAATTATGATGAAGGGGCTACCAGAGGACGTGATATTACTTACATGAGAAAATGGACTTATTCAGAGGTGCCTACGAATAAGAACGAAAATGAGTTTATGCTTATCAATAACACCACGGCTTCCTCTTCCCGCGGACGGTGGGATATAATCAAAGACATCAACAATCCCGGCAATACGGATTTTGGGGCAGATCACTTTGAGCAATGGATTGCAACTCCTGTACCGGCTGTATCTTACCCCGCCAATGAAGAGGCAAGTTTGATAAAAAACGGTAAGATTGCTTGTGACGTGAGTGAATATTTCGACGTTGCTACTACTGGATCAATTGGCGCGTTGACTGCTATGACCGAGCCGACACTCTCTTATCGTCAGGTCTTTGACATCCAACCTGCCAAAACTCGCGCAGACCAATTGGCGGAGGTGAAAGGAAACGGCTCTGGAGCAAACTGGTTGGAGACGCATACGATCGTAGCCCCTGCTGGACGTGAGTTCCATCTGCAACCGCAATGTCCGATCGCAGACGGAACAGAAGCTATTAACGAGGAGCATTTGCAATATATCTATTATGCTAACCCTACAGAATCAAACGCTGGTACGCGTACCGGCTTGACGGATGTAGAGTTGCAGAAGAACAGGTACTATGCCCGTGTGGGGAAACAGAAAAAGATAAATAAACATATACAGTTAACATTACTTACATATAGTTACTTAACAACAACCTTAGGGAAAAATGGCTCTGTTAATAATATTATATTAGTGAACCCAAGAAACGGAACGGGGCTCCTGATAGGTCATAATGGAAGTGAAACTCCTATTTACCTGGATTATAGGCCTTATAGAGCTTCCAGAGCACAATTAGAAGAGGACTTAGCAAGAAAATTGGAGAGTGGAAATTATAGTTCGTATTACCTGACTATCCAACGAAATGGTACTACTAATCAGTTTGTATTCAAAAAAGGCAGTTACAAATTATTTGATTTATACACATTCTTAGATTTAGGCGGCGGTTTATGGAGAGAGTACAATGTACGTTGGTATAATGGAGATCCCACAGGAAGTGAGTATTTTACCCTTAATCGTTATGCAGGCTCTTTTTCGGATTCTAGCATTCCGAGTGGTTATACTTCGGGTGATATGCTAACTTTTTATTCAAACTGGGGGGAAAATATTCCATGGACATTATTTTATAAACATAACAAGGGTTATTTAAAAGGTGAAAATCCTGTCTTTTGTGATGATGTTACGGAAGAAAATGCCCAAAATCCGTATTACGGGTGGCTAATCTACAAGGTAGAGACTATCAGCGATAAAACCTTTGAAGAAATCCCCCGTTGGGAGAAGAGCACCGATGGCTCTACATGGCAAGAGGTCGCTCGTTGGGATTATGCAAACAGCAGAAGTGTTTCGCCTGCCGGTGTATCGGGTCATACGATGACTCCGGATGGCGCTTTGCATATTGATGAGAATGTGTTTACTGCGGCTGACCAACCGATTTTATACCGTCTCCGTACAGAGCATTTCCAACTCGCTAAGTTCAGCGGTCGTACCCGCTCCGCGGATGAAGAGATGCTGAAACTTGGTACAATTATCTCCGAGGAAGATATCGAGCGCGACTATAATATCATCTACTCGCTCGATATGGAGAATTGGCCCGCACCAAAAACAAGCGATGTGGTGGCGTATCACTATCATTTCCCATGGGACTTTACCGAACTCAGTTATCACTATCCGGTAGGGGATGGAGAAGGAGAAATTCCGGCGTCCAAACGTATCTTTACTACGGCAATGCCGGGTAAAGGCGAGTATTGCTTTATTAACAAGTTCGTAGCACCAACCGGGCCTAATACACAGAACGCAGGCGTGGTTTTCGAATGTATGGATGGTGCAGAGAATGGATATATGCTTTGTGTGAATGCGGCGCAGAAACGTACTACGATTATGAATTTTGAGTACGACCAACTCTCGTGCTCCGGCCAACAGATTTATCTTGTAGCTAACTACTGCAACCCCGTGCAGAACAACTACGACCCGCAAATCACTGCCGATCTCGAAGGATGGGATGGCTCACAATGGATGCCTATCTACCGCTATAAATCCGGCAAGATAGCGTACCATGCTCCCAGCGAGCAACATTGGTACCAGATGGCACTTCCTATTGATCGCGAGCATATTAAAGACTACAGAAAATTCCGCTGCCGTGCAGAGATAGATGGCGCGCCGAATAGAAACTGCCACCTTCTCATTGACAGACTCCGTTTCATTGAGAAAGCACGCGGCTTCACGGTCTTCCAAAGCAAAGCTTCGTGTATCAGCGATAATGACAGCGTATCTGTATTGATACGTCTGAACTACAAAGCCGATCCCGACCTGTATCAACCCGGCAAACTCGTTGCATACCAGTTCCAGAAATGGGATAACACGGCGAATGGCGGAGCGGGAGGCTACGTGCCGATGAACGCAAGTACTGACAACGGCAACGGAACCTATACCGCCCAAACATATGCTACAGGACTGCAAGTGGCACCGGGATATATGAAAGATGCCTTCACAACAAAGGAATCCGTCGAGACACCATCCCTCAAAACTTTGGCAGGCAATGACTATGGCTATGTCATGATTCCGGAAGCAGACTATGACCCGAGCGCAAGTAATACGGTTGGAGGTCAGTCGGCAAAGAGACGAGCCTTGATAGAGCAGGCTATCACGAAATTAGGCCTTACCGAAGAGGCCGCTAATGCGCGCCGAGCTTTCATCAATGAAAGTGGTAATGTGCGCACGTTTGACCAAGTAATGAATAATGATGTGCTCTTCGGTGGGGCTACGCCGCACGTCAAATCCTTTGTGAAAGAGGGCGACAATTGGGTCATATACCTTGCTACACGTCTGCCGGTTTCCGCTACGGGTGATAAAACTACTTTCCGTATCGGCATGACTGTAATGAATGACCTCGAAGACAAGCCAACCTTTACCGAAGAAGAATGTGCTACATTCCACATCTTCAAAATCAAACAAACAACGGCGCTCAACATAGACGGCGCGTCGTGGACCAACCATCCGCGTTCTTGGTATGATGGATCGACCGGTAGAAAACTATTGGCGGCTAACGAAACATACCGTGCTTCGGTTGCGCTGCAACTCGACCCGACGATCTTCGGAAGTTCTACGGCTAACCCGCGTTGTAAGTTTGATCTCCTGCATGCAACAGAAAACGTACGGGCTAACGATGCCGCATTTGAAGCCAAATATGGTTGCACACGTACGCAGTTCAAAGACGATATGGAAGCCTTCCGTATCGATGATGAGCGAAACCCGCTCCGCGAAATAACGGACTGGAGTCAAGTAACATGGCAAGGGCTTGCACAAACAGGTCGTACCGAAGCCGTCGCTAAAGCAATATATAACCGCTTGAACCACTTGGTAACAAGCGGGCTCTTGGAAATTGGACTGGACTATCGTGACATCTATATGGGCGATAGGGCGGATAGTTATTTCTATCTCTCGCCAATTCCAGCTTCCGGACGTGTGGACTTAGTTAATGGAGCCGCTGCCGGAGGTGATACCACTATACATACTTCGGTATGTAATGATACCATCTGGCTAGAGTTGCACTCCGAGGCACCGACCGCCAAACTGCGTTTCGGCTACGACAGTCGCGTGGGCGATACTTATATTGTACCTACGATACGCGCTTCGCGCTCTGAGGCAAACGGATTGGATAGCAAGCACCTCAATGTGCGTGTGGCGGAGATTTCTACAACAAGCGATGCCTATAACGTTGTTATCGGATGGGAGAAAACGGAACTGATAGGTTCCAACGACCCCAACTGGAGTGATGTAAAGCAGTTTAAATACACCCAGAACATAGATATGCGCAATCATAAACCAAGTGAGACTGAATATTATACCAAAGGTGATGTGATTGAGTTCACGCCCGCTGCAGGTAATGACATTACGCTCAAGGCCGGATATTGGTATCAATTCAAAGCACCGTTCTACGCAGTATCTAAACTGGATGAGTACACCGCTGATCCGGTTACTCCTACCGGTCACTCGCAGTTCATCCTCGCTATCGCGCCCGACACCGTGCGCTGGACTCCAAGCCACCCCGATGCCGCCAACTACTGGAACGATGACAGCAACTGGACTCCGGTGATGCATAACACGCCGGAAGGAGGATTCAAAGCAACAGTACCGATGGGAGATACGAAAGTCATTATCCCACATGTGGAGGAAGGTATGGCGCCTATCGCTTCCGACAACGTAGTAGAGAGCAAAGATACGCTCCATTACGGCTATGCGAAGAACACCTGCTCGGCGATCCTCTTCTATCCCAATGCGCAGATCCTCGGCCAGGAGAAACTGACTTACGACAAGGCGTACGTCGATGTACCGCTCACAACGGGTACATGGATGACCTTCTCGCCCGCGCTGGACGACGTCTATGCGGGAGATATGTATATCCCCTTCTCTACTTCGTACAACAAGGCGGACCCCGCTTCCGGCGCTTCAACGGATACCGTGGACTTCGCGCCGAAATCCTTCCCGTACGGCGAAGGAAGCAAAGTGAACGGGTATAACCCGCGCGTCTATCCGTTCGCCTTCTATCAGGGCTTCTATAACTCTGCCGTGCCGGTAGCCTTCTACAACACCGATAAAGAGGGTACGCCGATCGAGACCACCATGACGCAGTCCACAAGCTCGGTGGATTGGGTGAAGACGAATGCGCTGGATATGTACTACGCGCCTGGCAAGGCGTGTGTCCTGACGGGCTATGACGCTTACGATGCGGATGATCGTCCTCTCGTGATACGCCTGCCCAAACCCGAGGACTCCTATTGCGGATTCGGTAAGAACGGCGGCACTACCTACGACGCCGGACCGGCAGTCAGCCTCACCCGCCCCGATAAGCTGAACCGCAACCTGGCATACGACCAGTACGCAGATGGTTTCTCTACGGAGGACGGATTGACCTACACGCTGACCAACGCTTCGGAGTCGGAGATATTCTTCTTCGGTAACCCGACTATGTCGCTCGTCGATGTATATCGTCTCTGTGTGGCTAACGCCGATGTGCTGAAACACGATGCGGGTACGTACAGCTTTACGGCATACAACCTGATTGAAGACGGCAACTACATCGTGAAGACCATTACCGGTCCCGGTCAGTTCTTCATCGCGCCGATGCGCGCAGTAGGCCTGATAGCCAACGCTACCCGAACGGCGGCAAAGACCCTGCCGATCAAACTCACACCGAGCGCCCTCGTCGCCATCACCGGAGAAGGAACGATTGTGCACAGCAGCGATATCAGGCCCCTGCCGAGACGCGCTATCCATATCGGGACGACCAACGAGAAAAGGCTCTATATAGCGGCTTCCAACGAGACCGACTGGGGTGTGAAGAAAGCATACTTGACGCTCGGCGAACAAGACAACGCCAACCGCGGATACCGCTTCGGCGAGGACGCATTGAGCATCACCTCCGGCCTCAACTACTACAGTAATCAGTCCTTCTCTACGCCGCTCAGTCTGTACACGATCGCCGATAACGAAGCGCTCATGCAGGACATCCGCGATACGCTGAACCGCGTTCCGGTAGTCTTTGCGACACTGGACAACCATTTCTCGTTCGACGAATACACCTTCCTGACCTTCGCTTTACAGGGATACTGGGACAAACCGATATACCTGTACGACGCGCTCACGGGCGATAGCATCCGCATCATGGATGGTATGCAGATAGCGGTAGAGACCCCTGTCTCCAACCAGTTGCGCTACTTCATCAACGGCGGTGGAATCCGCTCTACCGAGCAGACGACCGGCGGAGAAGAGATCGCTACAGGCATCGATAATAATGGTGGATTGATCAATGGTGACGCTTCGCTTAATGACGGACGAACCAGGATTTATGACGTGCTCGGTCGCCAAGTAGCGGTATTGGGCGAGAATGACTTACTTACGCAATTGAAACTGCCAACGGGTGTCTATGTCATCACCCGTGGCGATAAAACAGAAAGGGTTGTTATAAGATGAGGAAATTAAAAGGTATTTTAGTCTGTTTATTGGTAACTGTAAGGATTGGGGCGGTTGATTTCCAACCGGTCTCCTTCGGTTCTACCTCTGCATATCTGCATGAGGCACGCAGCGCTAATATCGCGCCGCAATCCGCCATGCGCCCTACAGGCACACTGGCTTACGGCCCCTCTAAGGCCTACTCCACGGGCTCGCCGGCTGCTATCAGCGCCTCCAATTTCGAGACGCTTAACAGCGAAGGAGGCGCCTGCTATAACCCCGCGCGCAACGGCTCGGCTATCCGCCGCGTAGGACGTTCAGACGATGGAGGTGAGGATGACAGCGGCGCTATCGGTGCCTACGGATACCATTCCCCCGTCGGTGCCACTCCTTGGCTCCTCATGCTCCTCCTCGCCGGAGGATACATCCTCCTCAAGCGCAAACGCTTGTCGGAGCAGAAATGAAAAAACGCCCATCGTGGCGTTTTTTTTTGGTACTTTCATTTTTTTTTCGTACCTTTGCAGCGGAAATGAAAGCAATTTCTTTACATAGCGTCGTGCCCGTACGGGCAGAGGCGCGGGAAGGCGCAGAGCAGGAGACCCAGATGCTCTTCGGCGAGTTATGCGCCGTTCTGGAGGAACAACCCCGTTGGTACCGAATCCGCCTGGACGCGGATGGGCAGGAGGGATGGGTCGATGCGAAGATGATCGCCCCTATCGCCGGTAAGGATTATACCGCTTATCGCCGGGCGCTGAAGGACGCCGCTGTGGTCGCGATGCCTATGGCATACGCCGTGAGCGAGAATAATGGCCAGACCATCCCGCTGACTGCCGGAACGCGGCTCACGAACTATAAAGAAGGACGGTTTGAGGTGTTAGGCGTAGGCTTCCGCATCGACCCGTCGATGGTGCTCGCCAGGCCCCTCGATCTTAACCCGCAGAACCTCCTGCAGGCGGTGCGATTCTTCCTGAACGTCCCCTACCTATGGGGCGGCAAGAACGCTATGGGGATGGACTGCTCGGGCTTCGTACAGGTCGTCATGAGTCTCTTCGGCAAGACCCTGCCGCGCAACGCCTCGCAGCAGGCCTCCTGCGGACGCGATATCCGTTCGCTCAAGAGTGCGCAGCCGGGCGACCTCCTCTTCTTCGACCACGAGGACGGCAAGATCAGCCACGTAGGTATCCTCCTTCAGAAGGCCTCCGACCAGACTCCGACAACCCTCATCCATTGCTCCGGACGCGTCAAAGTGGAGCGCCTCGATGAGACAGGTATCTTCTCCGTCGAACTCTCCGACAAAGCCCATCCCGACGGCCTTTATACGCATCATTTAACGCAAATACGACGGCTCTGAGAGTCGTCGTATTTCGTACCCAAAGGGTTGTTGCATTTCGTACCGCGAGTGGGACTTGAACCCACACAGCCATCACTGGCCAAAGGATTTTAAGTCCTTCGTGTCTACCGATTCCACCATCGCGGCGCGCTTAAATTAAAACTCGTGTGACTCGCGGCGTTGCCGCTCAATGACACTCCGTTTTATTCTACGCTTTTCGGGCTGCAAAACTCGTTTTACATCCCGAGGAATTTAGTAGTTTGCTAAAATCGGGTGCAAAGGTACTGCTTTTTTTTCATATTACCAAATATTTTCATAAAAAAATGATTTTATTGCCCGTGTACTTGCGTATATGGAAAAAAATTAGTACCTTTGCGCACTTTTATATTATGGCAAATAAACGAAAGATTATAAACGACCCGGTTTTTGGATTTCTGACTATTCCGAACGAGTTGATATACGATGTTCTGCAGCACCCTTATGTGCAGCGTCTGAGCCGCATTAAGCAGTTGGGTCTCTCCTATCTGGTGTACCCCGGCGCGGTACATACGCGCTTCGGGCACTCTATCGGTGCTATGCACCTCATGCAGGAGGCGATTCTCTCGCTCCGCACCAAAGGTGTGGAGATCACCGACGAGGAGGCGACGGCAGCGCAGATAGCTATCCTGCTGCACGACATCGGTCACGGGCCTTTCTCCCATGTATTGGAGCATACGATCGTCAACGGCGTCACTCATGAGGATATATCCCTCCTCATGATGATGCGCATCAACGAGGATTTAGCGGTGACGGGTGACGGGTTACCGGTTATGGGAAAGCCTCTCGACATGGCGATCGCGATCTTCAAGAACGAGTATCCCAAGCATTTCCTCCACCAGCTGATCAGTTCGCAGCTGGACGTCGATCGTATGGATTACCTCTGCCGTGACAGCTTCTTCACGGGCGTGCAGGAGGGCCGCGTGGCGAGCGAGCGTCTCTTGAAGATGCTCGACGTGCGCGACGACCGGCTCGTGGTGCAGGTGAAGGGAATCTATTCCGTCGAGAAATTTCTCGTAGCGCGCCGCCTGATGTACTGGCAGGTCTATCTGCATAAGACCTCCGTGGCGGCGGAGCAGCACCTGATCAAAATCCTGAGCCGCGCCAAGGAGCTTGCCCGCAGCGGCAAGGAGCTCTTCGCAGCGCCGGCGCTGAGGTACTTCCTCTATCAGCCCGTCTCTATGGCGCAGTTTGCGCCGCGGAGCGAAGCGCTGGACCAATACGCACTCCTGGACGACAACGACGTGCTCTCTGCTATCAAGGCATGGATCAGCAGCGACGACAAGGTGCTGAGGCTCCTGAGCGAGAGTTTTATCAACCGCAACCTCTTCCGCGGCGAGTTGCTCGATGCGCCCCTTAGTGAGGCAGACATCGCTTCTCTTAACGACCGTTACGCCAAGGATTTCGGTCTGACGGCGGAAGATGCTTCGTACCTCTGGAGTGAGCATGTATCTACCTCCAATACGTATTCCGAGAAGGCCGACACGATCGATATCCTCTACTCCGACGGTACAGTACGCGATATAGCCAACGCCAGCGAGATACTCGACCTCGCCGCCCTGACCCGGAAACCCATCAAACGATATATATTCAAATACAGATATGGAATTTAGTGCACAACAGATAGCCGCCCTCTTGGGCGGAGAGTTATTCGGCAACGCCAATGCCATGGTGAGCGACGTCGCTCCGATTGAGCAGGCGGAATCCAAACATCTCTCTTTCGTGACGGAAGAGAAATATATCCCCTGCTTGCAATCTACCCAAGCCGGCGTGGTGCTGATTACCCGCTCGCTGGTAGAAGGTAAGATCGCCTTCCCGGACGGCGAAGGCAAAGCCGACGGCGCCTTCATCCTCGTGGAGAACGCCCGCGGCGCAATGGGACAGCTCTTAGCGATGGTCAGTAAAGCGATGTTCCCCGCTAAGAAAGGTATCGAGCAGCCCTCCTTCATCTCCGAAGGGGTTGCCGTCCCCGCAGACGCATACGTAGGCGCGTTCGCTTATATCGGAAAGAACGTGCGTCTGGGCGAGGGAGTACAGCTGTACCCCAACGTCTATATCGGCGATAATGTCACCATCGGCAAGGGTACCATCCTCTATGCCGGCGTGAAGATCTATGCTAACTGCCGCGTCGGCGAGGGATGTATCCTCCATGCCGGCGTAGTCATCGGCGCAGACGGATTCGGCTTCGAACCCGATGCACAGGGCGTCAATCAGAAGATCCCGCAGATCGGTAACGTCATCATCGAGGACGACGTGGAGATAGGTGCCAACACTACCATTGACCGCGCCATGATGGGTTCGACTATCGTACGCAAGAACGCGAAGATAGATAACCTCGTCCAGGTGGCGCATAATGTGGAGGTGGGCGAATCGACCTTCCTCTGCGCGCAGGTAGGTATAGCCGGTTCTACCAAGGTCGGCAAACATTGTATCCTCGCCGGCCAGGTTGGAGTGGCGGGACATATCGAGATCGCCGATAACTGTATCTTCGGAGCTCAGAGCGGTATCGCCAATTCGATCAAGAAGCCCGGTATGTACATGGGCTACCCCGCTATCGACGCAGGTATCTGGCGCCGCGCGGTGGTCCGGTTCAAACAATCAGGAACAAGAAAAAACTAAACACATGAAACAGCATACTATCAAAGAGAGTTTCTCCCTCAGTTCGGTCGGTCTGCATACGGGTTTGCATATCACGGCGACGTTCAACCCTGCGCCGGCAAACACCGGCATCTGCCTGCGCCGCATCGATCTGCCTAAGCAACCCTGCTATCAGGCGCTGGCGGATTACGTATCCGCTACCGAGCGCGGCACCGTGCTCGAGCACGGAAAATGGAAGGTGTCAACCGTGGAGCACGCGCTGAGCGCCCTCTATGCCATGGGCGTGGATAACTGTATTATCGACGTTGATGCACCCGAGATGCCGATCCTGGACGGTTCGGCACGGTTCTTCGTCAAGGAGATCCAGCGCGTGGGCCTCGAGGAGCAAGACGCTGAGCAGAAAATATATGTCGTGACAGAGCCTATCGAGTATATCTCCGAGCACGGCAATAGGATGCGCATCGAGCCTTGCGACCATTACGAGGTAGATGTCACTATCGCTTTTCAGTCGGTTCTCCTGCGTGAGCAACACGCTACGCTCACCGACCTGACGAAGTATCCCAAGGAGATTGCGTCGGCGCGTACCTTCTGCTTCGTACGCGAGATAGAACCCCTCCTGCGCGTCGGCCTGATCAAAGGCGGCGACCTGCAGAACGCACTCGTCATCTACGAGACGGAGATGTCCCAGGAAGGTATGGATTATTTCTGCGACAAGTTAGGCCAACCCCACCTCGATTCCAAGAAACTCGGTTACCTCTCCCCGCTGAACTATCAGAACGAGCCCGCGCGGCATAAGCTGCTCGACGTCATCGGCGACCTCTCCCTCCTCGGTATGCGCCTCCAGGGACGCATCGTAACCTATAAACCCGGACACACCTTCAATACGCAGTGCGTCCGCCGATTAAGAAACCAAATATTAAGCGAATAAAATATGATTTCCCCTTTAGCATCTATTCATCCCGAGGCTAAGATCGGTGAGAATGTAGAGATCGGTCCGTTCGTATGTATCGACCGCGACGTAGAGATAGGCGATGGATGTGTCATTGATTCCAACGCTACGATCTGCCGCTATACGAAATTAGGCAAGAACTGCCATGTCTTCCCCTCCGCTGTCATCGGCGCTATCCCGCAGGATCTGAAGTTCCACGGCGAGGTGACTTGGACTATCATCGGCGATAATAACGTCCTCCGGGAGTTCGTTACCGTCCACCGCGGTACCTTCAGCAAGGGCAAGACCGTCATCGGCTCCAACAACCTCATCATGGCTTACTGCCACGTGGCGCATGACTGCATCCTGCATGACCATATCATCATGTCTAACTGTACCCAGCTCGCCGGCGAGGTGGAGGTGGACGATTTCGCCATCATCGGTGGCGGTACGCTTGTTCATCAGTTCAGCCATATCGGCGGCCACGTGATGGTACAGGGCGGCTCGAAGATCAACAAGGATGTACCGCCGTTCGCTATAGCAGCCCGCGAGCCTATCTCCTATTGCGGCATCAACTCTGTCGGTCTCAACCGCCGCGGATTCACACCCGAGCAGATCCATACGATCCAGGAGGTGTACCGCATCATCTATAACAGCGGTCTGAATACTACCCAGGCGCTCGCCAAGGTAGAAGCGGAGATGCCTGCTACCCCTGAACGGGATATGATTGTTAGTTTTGTGAAGAATTCGCCAAGAGGAATCATTAAAGGATAACGATAGTATGGAAAACGATAAGATGGTAAATGAGCCGGAGGCTCGGAGTCTCAATTTTATTGAGCAGATCGTAGAGAAAGATCTCGCAGAAGGAGTGAATAACGGACGTATCCAGACCCGTTTCCCGCCAGAGCCGAACGGCTACCTGCATATCGGTCACGTCAAGGCCATCTGCATGGATTTCGGTATCGCGGAGAAATACAACGGCGTTTGTAACCTCCGTTTTGACGACACGAACCCGGCTAAGGAAGACACCGAGTACGTAGAGACCATCGAGCGCGATATCCGCTGGCTTGGCTTCAAATGGGGTCAGATCTTCTACGCCTCCGATTATTTCCAGCAGCTCTACGACCTCGCTATTATGTTCATCAAACAAGGCAAGGCCTACGTCGATGAGCAGACGGCGGAGCAGATAGCCGAGCAGAAAGGTACGCCTACCGAACCCGGCGTGGCTTCGCCTTACCGTGACCGGCCTATCGAGGAGAACCTGCGTCTCTTCGAGGCCATGCAGCGCGGTGAGATAGAGGAAGGAAAGATGGTTCTCCGTGCCAAGATTGATATGGCGAATCCGAACATGCACTTCCGTGATCCGATCATGTATCGTATCATCACTTCGCACCCGCATCATCGTACAGGTACCAAATGGAAAGTATATCCGATGTATGACTTCGCCCATGGTCAGAGCGACTATTTCGAAGGGGTGACCCATAGTATCTGTACGCTCGAGTTCGAAGTGCATCGTCCGCTCTATGACTATTTCATTGATCAGTTCAGCGGAGAGAACTTCTGCGGCTTGAGTCCGTACGGACCGAACTATCGTCCGAAACAGCGTGAGTTCAACCGCCTCAATATCACCTATACGGTCATGTCCAAGCGTAAGATGCTGCAACTCGTCAAGGAAGGTCTTGTGGCCGGTTGGGACGACCCGCGTATGCCGACTGTCTGCGGTCTGCGTCGCCGCGGCTATACCCCGCAAGCTATCCGCACCTTTATGGATAAGATCGGCTACACCAAGGTAGAAGGCATGATCGACCAGGGTCTCTTGGAGCATACGATCCGCGAGGATCTCAAGGAGACCGCTCCACGCGTATGCGCCATCTTCGACCCCGTCAAACTCATCATCACCAACTACGAGGGTGCCGGCGAGACCATCATCGCGGAGAATATCGACGGGCATGAGGAACTCGGTACCCGCGAGATGCAATTCGGTCGCGAGCTCTGGATCGAGCGCGGAGACTTCCTCGAGGAAGCGGATAATAAGTTCTACCGCCTCTCTCCCGGCGGCCGCGAGGTCCGTCTCAAGGCCTCCTATATCATTCAGGCTACCGGTTGCGAGAAAGATGCCGACGGCAAGATCACGACCGTCTATGCTACCTACGACCCGAACTCCAAGTCCGGCACCGAAGGTGGCAACCGCAAGACCAAAGCGACCATCAACTGGGTGGAGTGCAAGTCCGCACTCGACGCCGAGGTACGTCTCTACGACCGCCTCTTCGCCGTTGAGAACCCTTCTGCCGAGGAAGGTGATTTCCGCGACCTGCTTAACCCTAACAGCCTCGAGGTGAAGACCATCAAGATCGAGGGCTCCCTCCGTTCGGAACTTCTGTCAGCGAAGCGGTCTGTCAGCGAAAGCGGTCTGTCTTCTGACAACGAAGTGGTCTCTTATAACCACTATCAGCTGCTCAAGCAGGGCTACTTTGTCGTCGATCCCGACACGACTGCCGATCACCTCGTCCTCAACCGCACCTGCTCGCTCAAAGATAATTACCTCAAATAATGAAGACTCGTCTTCAAAACAACAAAGAGCAGATCTTCTGCGACTGGCGGCACCAATGGGTGCGCCTCACGCCGGAAGAGTGGGTAAGACAGCAGTTGCTTCACCGCATGGTGGAGCAACTTGGTTTTCCCGCTTCGCTCATTGCTGTCGAGGTGGCTTTTCGTCTCCCTTCTCTTCAGGGGGAGGACGGGGGCAAGCTCTTCCGATGCGACGCCGTGGTTTATGACGCCTCTCTGCAGCCCCTGATGATCATCGAGTGCAAGGCGGAGACTGTCCCTCTGACTCAGAAGACCCTCGACCAAGCCCTCACGTATAACCGTAAACTATCCGTGCCGTACCTGCTCCTGCATAACGGCCCGCAATCCATATTCGTAACACTTAACCCGGATGGAACAAATTTTTACGCTCAACGATGCCCTGGATACGCCGACCTTTTACGGCGTGAATAACACGAATATCCTCTGCCTCAAGAACCAGAACCCCGACGTACGCGTCGTGGCACGCGGGTACCAGGTGAAGGTCTCCGGCTCCGATGCCGCTATCGAGCGGTTTGAGAAAGCGCTGCGCCTCTGCGAAAACTTCTGCGTGCGCAATAACCGCCTCTCCGAGCAGGATATCCTCCTGCTCCTCCATGGCGACAAGCCTCATGAGCAGGCTACCGACAACCTCATTCTTCATGGCGTTAACGGAAAGTCTATCTACGCACGTTCCAAGAACCAGCAGGTACTGGTTCAGGCATACGAAGATAACGACCTGCTCTTCGCTATCGGCCCTGCCGGCAGCGGTAAGACCTATACCGCAATCGCTCTTGCCGTACGCGCCCTCAAGAATAAAGAGGTGAAGCGCATCATCCTCTCCCGTCCTGCCGTGGAGGCAGGAGAGAAATTAGGATTCCTGCCGGGTGACATGAAGGAGAAGATCGATCCGTACCTGCAGCCTCTCTACGACGCCCTCCAGGATATGATCCCTGCTGCCAAGCTGACGGAGTACATGGAGAAAGGTACGATCCAGATCGCGCCCTTGGCTTTCATGCGCGGCCGCACCCTCTCCGACGCCGTCGTCATCCTCGACGAGGCGCAGAACACGACTGTGCCCCAGCTCAAGATGTTCCTCACGCGACTCGGTATAGGCGGAAAGATGATTGTCACAGGGGACCTCACCCAGGTCGATCTGCCCGCTTCGCAGAAATCCGGACTGCGGGATGCCATCGAGCGATTCCACGATATCAAAGGACTGCGTATAATAGAGTTTGACGAGAAAGATATCATCCGACATCCTCTCGTCAAACATATTGTTGCCGCTTACGGCAAATAAGCAGTCACCCCCTCTTATCCTACCCGATATACTTTAGGCGTCACGCCTACGCGGGCTTTGAAGAAGCGGTTGAAGAACGCTACGTTGTCAAATCCCAGACTCAACGCGATCTCCTTGACCTGATGGTTCGTGAGCTTCAGCTGCGACTTGGCGTCCGTGATGATCGCCTCGATGATGATGTCTCCGGCGGTTCTGTTTCCTACGGACTTGATAGTCGAGCATAGGTGCGGCAGCGTCAAATGCATTGCGTCGGCGTACTGACTCACATGGTGCCACTGGTGATAGTGCTGGAGAACCAGCTGGCAATACTCCTGGTAGATCTCCGTCTTGCGGTCCTGAGGCTTGACCAGGTACTCATCCTGCTCGCGCGCGAACTTGATATAGCTGCTCTGCAGGAGGTTGAAGATATGTACCATCTTCTCCGTGTCTAACATCGACGGCTCTGCATTCAGCGCAGCAATGACGGCGTCGTACACCGTGCATAATACTTTTGCGTGGTTCTCGCTCACGCTGATCTTCGGCGAGTGAAGCTGGAGGGCAGAGAGCGACATTCGGTTGTTCACCGTATATTTCTCCAGAAACTTGCTGCCGAATACGATCCAATAGACCAGCGCGTCGTCCGAGAACTCGCGGATCATGAAGAAACTGCCGGGCTCTAACAACAGGATATCGTTCGCCTTGAAGTCATACTCCGTCACATTGATTGTCGCGTGCGCCGTACCGCGCACCAGCATGGCGTACACGCCGCACATGATCTTACACGGGAACCGACCGTACTCGTTCATCAGTTTGCCACTCGCGTCGCCGATCATATAGTCGCCGTACGGACAATCTACAATAGGGATGTTTTTCTCGTTCATCTTAATAATCGTATCAAAAATCGCTGCAAAGGTAGTGATTTTTTTTGATATACGCAAATATTTGTACCCTTTTTGTGTCTTTTTATACAAAAAAAAAGAAGAACCACTCTCGTGATTCTTCCGTTGACCTAATGCGTATTATTACGCCATCTTGTTGACGAAGCGAGCCAATTTCGATTTGAGATTAGCAGCTTTGTTCACATGGATGATGTGACGCTTAGCCAGTTTGTCGAGCATAGAGCTTACTTTAGGAAGAGCCTCTGCGGCTGCAGCTTTGTCAGTAGTCTTGCGCAGGTCGCGCACAGCGTTACGAGCTGTCTTAGCATAGTAGTGGTTGTGTGCTTTGCGCGCTGCCGTCTGGCGAATACGCTTCAAAGAGCTTTTGTGATTTGCCATCTTTGTTTTCTTGTTGTTTTGTATCCTTCGGGCTTTGAGAGGATCACCCGTAGGAGATTGTTTTATAGGAAGGTCTTGTAGTGCCAAGGGGAATCGAACCCCTATTGCAAGAATGAAAATCTTGAGTACTAACCGTTATACGATGGCACCCGGAGGTGTCCCCGTTAATCGGGGAAACCGGCCTCCGCCGGAAGGGGCACTCCCACATACTCGACGAAAAACCGCGCAAAATTACTACAATTTTTTGAATTGAGCAAATATTTTCGCATTTTTTTTACTTTATTATGCGTTTTTGTACCCAAAATGCCAAATATTCTTGCTCAGACTGCCCCGGAGTGGGGATCAATTCCGCTTTTTCGAGTACTCCTAATGCCTCCAGATCCATGATCGTCGAGTAGCCCGAACGGGCGATGATATGTCTCGCGCCGTGCAAGACTCCCGCTAACTCTTCGTCGCCTAAGTACGGTACGAGGGTGATATTTCCCCGCTTCATGCGTGTGTTCGGCCTGTTCAGCAGTCCCTGTACGATCAGCACGCGCTCTTCTTTGCCCGCGTACCGCGCTGCTATCTCCCGCTCCAAGATCGTCCGCTGCGGCTCCAGACCACTGAGTACGGCGACGGTGTCGTATGAATCAGTACGGACGTCACGGTAGGGTTCGAACCGGCTTTGGGGACCGATATATTTAAGATTTAAAATTTGAAATTTGAAATTTGAAAGTTTCGGATGCCCTAACTCGCCGCTCAAGCTTCGTTCTTTCTCCTCATAGTCCGGTATCCACACCTCTTTATATTTAGCGCATACGCGCGCGTGGAAGCGTTCTGCGAGTCTTTCTAACCACCGCCATCCGCGGGGCAGAAAGATATGCAGCTGGTGGGTCATATAGACGCTCCGCAGGTTCGGATTCGCCTCTTTGCTCTTCTTGCTCGGGTATAAGCCGAAACGGTTATCCGAGAGCACCATGTCGAACCTCTCCTCGCGCAGCACCGCCTGTAGTATCGTATGGTCCTTCATCGCCCAACTCAGGAGATGCGGCATCGCTTTCACCATCGCCCATACCTGCCTCTTCCCTTTTCCGTACCGCAGGTTCAGCGGCGCGAGATAGACGTATCTCAACTTCGGAAAATGGCGTCGGAGAAGCGTAAGCGACACTCCGTCGCCGGCGATGATCACCTCGTGACCCTCGTCGATGAACTGCTGTACCAGCGGTATGCATCGGCTGGCGTGACCCAACCCCCAGTTCAATGGCGCGACGAGAATCTTCATAGTGGTGGAAAAGCAAATACGAATGGAAAATAATTATGCAGAGATAGAGACCTCAAAACCTTTGGCGATGAGCGGCGCAGCGATGCGCTCCATCTCTTCGCGGGAGATCTTCTCGAGTCTCTCCTCCGGCGTCTTGCGGTCGATGACGTAGATCATGATCTGTTTGGGGCGCAGGGTCTCGACCGCTTCGTACCACGCCTGTAGCTCTTCGGGGGTCGTGTTGTCGATCGGCTTGCCGTCATGCTCGCCGCGGAGGAAACAGGTCTGCAGCGTGAAGTCGCCCTCGAAAGCCGCGAGCCATCCCATGATCCGCTTCACCGTCAGTTCTTTATTTACCGGCAGGTCGATCCGCCGCATCATCTCGTCCGTCCCGGCATCGAGTTTGAGGATCCGGTTGTCGCATCGCTTTAGCGCCTTGACGACATCCTCTCTGCCTAACTGTGTAGAGTTGGACAGCACGCTCACTTTGGCGGAAGGGCAGTATGTGTCCCGCAGGGCACAGGTGTCCTCGATGATGCCGAGGAAATCCGGATGGAGGGTCGGTTCACCGTTGCCGGAGAACGTGATAACGTCTATAGGACCGCTTGGCTCACTGACGGAACACAGACTTTTTAGCTTCGCCTCCAACGCCTCGCGTACCTCAGCGCGGGTAGGGAGCTGAGGATGATCCACCGGCTCGTTCCAGCCGCACTCGCAGTAAACACAATTGAATGTACAGAGTTTATGCTCTATCGGCATAATCTCCATCCCTAAACTCACGCCGAGCCTCCGGCTGTGAATCGGTCCGTATGCAATCTCTCCAAATAACATAAACCCTAAATCCTAAATCCTAAACCCTAAATCCTAAACCCTAAATCCTATACTCCCACTCTGTTCCCTAAGATCTTACATATCTCATTGCGTTGGGCGATGAGCTGCGGCTGGTAGGACAGCAGTTGGGCTTGTTTGCTCCAATCGCCTGCTGCCTGCGCTGCTTTCAGGTCTTGCTCCACCTGCTCGATCTGCATATTGATAACTGTCAGTTTGATTTCGTACAGCAGCTGTGTCACGAGTTCGCCTAACCGCGCTTCGCCGTTGCTTTTGACGTCCTGATAACGCTCGGCGATCATCTCGATGGCCGTACTGCTGACGGTGGGATCGGGATGGAAGGTGAAGAAGTGTTCGGCTTGGAACCCCTCGTCTTTGCTATGGGCTTTGAACTCGTCCATGATCGTCTGATAGACCGGAACCGGCGGTGCTATCTCGTCGCCCTCGAGGGTGTAGATGATCACGTCGCCGATCGTATATACACTATCGTCAACCTCTATCGGTCGCTCGCCGTATCGCACGATGAGTTGCATCAGGTTGTAGTAGTTCTGCTCCAGCGGTGTCTTCGGTGCTACCACTGGTTTCTGCTGGTGAACCTGTGTCGGGTTGACGACCGCCGTCGGGTTCACGGCTTCCTTCTGAGCTTCGTTCTTGACCTCTTTGTCGCGTTCCTCCATCTTCTTGCGGCGGATAGAGACGACCTCGTTGGTCAGTACCTGTTCACTCATGTGCAGCCGCTCCGCGCAGTCTTTGATATAGACCTGCCGCGTGATGATATCCGGGATGATGGCGATGGAGGACGTGATATCTTTGATCAGCGCCGCGCGTTTGAAAGGGTCGTCGCCGGCGTCCTTGCTCAGCAGCGCCGATTTGAACCGGATGAAATCCGTCTGGTGGTCCTCTATATAGCGGATGAACTCCGTCGAGTCATGGCTTTGCGCATAGCTGTCCGGGTCCTCGCCGTCCGGCAGCAGCACTACCTTGACATTGAACCCCGCCTCGAGGAACATGTCGATACCCCTGAGCGCCGCATGGATACCTGCCGCATCGCCGTCGTAGAGCACGGTGATGTTACTCGTGAAGCGTTTGATGAGCCATATCTGCGGTTTGGTCAACGCCGTACCGCCGCTCGCCACGACGTTCTCGATCCCCGATTGGTGCATCGAGATGACATCCATCTGTCCCTCCACGAGATAACACATGTCGGTTCGGGAGATCGCCTGTTTGGCTTGGAAGAGGCCGTATAACTCGTTGGTCTTGGAGTAGATGATGGAGTCCGGCGAGTTGACGTATTTGCCTACGTTGTCTTTTTTCTTGAGGATACGTCCGGCGAAGGCTACGGGTTTGCCGCTGACGGTGAAGATCGGGAAGATCACCCGGTCGCGGAACCGGTCGTATAGCCGTCCGTCCTCGCTCTTACCCACCACGCCGACACCGATCTTGGTATCGACATTATTGGTGATGAACTCTTCCTTGAAGCCCTGCTCCTTCAGCGCCTTCGCCAGGGGGTTACCTTTCTCCGGCGAGTAGCCCAGCTGGTACTTCCGGATGATGTCGTCTCGTAGGCCGCGCTCATGGAAATAACTCATACCGATCGCCTGACCTTCGGGTGTCTCCCATAGTTGGGACTGAAACCATTTATTGGCGAACTCATTGACCACGAACATCGACTCGCGGTTATCCTGCCGTTGTTGCTCCTCGGCGGTCAACTCGCGGTCCTCCACCTCGATATGGTACTTCTTGCCCAACTGCTTCACCGCCTCGACGAACGAGCACTGCTCGATCTCCATGATGAATTTGAGGGCATGTCCGCTGGCGCCGCAACCGAAACACTTGTATATACCTTTCGACGGGCTGACGGTGAACGAACCGGTCTTCTCGTTATGGAACGGGCATAGACCGATCAGGTTCGCGCCGCGTTTGCGCAGCGTGACATAATCGCTCACCACCTCTTCTATCTTGGCAGCCGCGTGGATCTTATCGATGGTTTCGCGGGGAATCATTAATGATACCAGAAATAGATACCTAACTTAATACTCCATTGGTCTAACCGTCCGCGGGTATGGGTTCCGTTGGCGAAATCCGCACTCTTATACGGGTTGAGCAGACCGAAGTCATATCCTCCGCGCAGGAAGTACCGCTTGTACTGGAATCCCGCACCGACGCCCCAGGTGATATTCAGCCGCTGGAAGGAGTTCTGATTGTCATCCGTGGTGTAGGTGTTTACCCGCTCGCCACGGGTATAAACGACCTCTTCGGACGGAAGATGGGTCACCGGGTCGATTGGCATGTCGCGCGTGTCTTTACGCCAGTTCAAGCCTAAACCGCACTGAATCGTCGGACCCGTATAAAGCATCAGGTACGTCTCTTTCGCCACCTCGAACTTATACTGCCAATCCACGAAGAGCTCCACCTCGTTGTAGGTGATCATCGTGCGGTCCTCCGGGTAGTCGTTATTCGGATAGCGTTTGCCCCAATCACCGTTGGAGACACCGAAGGTATAGTTGATACCTATCGTGCTACCAAAGCCTGCTATATAACTCGCGTCATAGACCAGGCCGGCCTTGAATCCGTTGAGGTGGATGTTATGGCTCAGGCTGTCTTTGGTCAGCGGATCATTGACGCGCAGTACCGGTTGGGCCCAGCCCAGCTGGATTCCCAGACCTTGTTTTGGCAGATCTACCGCCCAGGCGCCCATCGCCAGGCATACTGCCATCATTGTCAAAAAAACTTTCTTCATATTTCTTCTTTTATCTCCTAAATACATCCTCCGGGTCGGTCGGCCTGCTGGCCTCCTCCCAGAAGAACTGGGCTAACTTATCGCCGCCTTCGGGTATCTGGTCCATGGGGTAGAGTACCCCGGTGGTCTCTTTGGTGAACCGCATGTGGTGGATCTGGCGGTTCTCTACGTACATCCGGATAAAACTGCTCTCCGTCGTGTTCATCCCTACGTACTCGCCGTCGTCCTCCTTTGCGTAGTAGATCGTTAGGGCGTTGCCGTCGGTGTCGATGGTCTTCACCTCTCCGTCCACGAGGTAGGCGATGACCTCTTTGCCGCTCATCTGGTTGAATAGCTCCAGGGTGTCATGCATCACGCATAGGGCGTTGCCTGTCCCTACGGCATGATCTACACTGCCGCCGACGATATAGACGATGATGCTATCCGCCGCTATCTGCTGGTTCTCGCTCCAGGTGATGGGACCGGTATAGAGGTGCATCGTCGAGTCCGAACCTAAATACACCATCGAGTCGCATACCATCTGCATGTCGTCGCGGAAGACCCTCACGCCGTAGTACGCCCGCGCACGTCGGTAGGTACTGTCCATACGGGCGGAATCCGTATAATAAACCTCTTCGGTAAAGAGCGTGTCGGCATGGATATACGCGATATGCGCCGTGTCGGACCAGTCGGTCATCAAGGCGCTGTCCGTCGCGTAGCCACGGCTGTTCTCCTCCCACATCTGTCCGTACTCGCCCGTCAGGGTGATATGCTGCGTCGAGTCGCTCATCGTCATCTTACCTAAGACTTGACCGAAACCAATCCGTTTGTCGTAGTAGATCGTGTCGCCGGTCATCATGTTGCCGTCTATATGATGTACTACCGACCGGTCGAGCAGCATCGATTGCTCCGTCTGGGTGTTGTACCATCCCCGCGAAGTATGGATATCCGTCTCCTCCTCGTAGATGATCTCCGTGGGACTGATGATGTCCGCCACTTTGGTCTCGGTGTTGTAGAGCAGGGTGTCGCTGGTCAGCACGAATTTCGGGTTGGTCAGAATGACCTCCTTGCTGAAGATAGCCTGCTTGCTATCCGGACGGTAGTTGCCGCGGACGGAGGTCAAGGTGTTGAGCGAGTCCCTTACTTCGCCCCCTGCGAAGTAATAGGCTACGCCTGCTGCGCGGTCGTAGTTCAGACTGTCGGTGGTGAGGATCGTGGGGTTCTCCGTCTCGCGCCCGTGTACCAGACGTACGTGGCGGCGAAGGCGCGCTAACTTCGTGTTCCCGTCGTAAAAGAGCTTGTCGCCGAATCCCCGTAAGGTATCGCCTTGTACGAACCGCACATGGCCGAACGCGTCCAGAGAGTTCGTCCCTTCGTAGAAATATGCGCTGTCGCAGTACATCAACGCCTCCTCGTGACGGAAGATCACATTCCCCCGCAGGATCTGCGCATCCGCTATCCGCTCCTCGTCAAAACTCAGGTTCTCCGCTCGCTCCAGATATACCATCGTCTGACCGTAGCCCGTCAGGGCCACGACCGCCAAAACCACGATATGTACTAGTCTCCTAGTCATCTAGTATTCTAGTATTCTAGTATTCTAGTGCAACCAATTAGGATACTGAAAATCGCACCCTTGCCATTCCGGGCTGATCTGTATATAGGTGCTCTTCTGTTTCTTGAGGATCCACTCGTGGATGAAATCCGCACTCAGCTTGGCTTCTAACATCCCCTTGATCGCCTGGAAGTCATCCGTCAGATTAGCGCGGTGTACGTCGGTCTTCTTCGCAACCCGCACGATGGCGCATACCTCGCGGTTCTTCGCCGGATCCATCATCACGAACGGCTGCGATACCTCGCCCTCGTTCAGGCTGTAGATCTGCTTGGCTATCTCCGGCGCGAGGTCCTGGTACTCAAACCGACTGCTGCCTGTATTGGGGTTAATCATCAGGCCGGCGTTCATCACCGTGTTCTTATCCTGCGAGAAGCGGATGACTGCTTGCTCAAACTGCAAGCTGTCCGTGGTGATGAGTTGGCGGATGGAGTCCAGGCGCTCGATGGCGTTCACCTTGTCCGTCGCGCTGATACGCGGACGGAGAAGGATATGGCGGCAGTTGATGCGCTCGCCTTTCTTCTCGATGAGCTGGATGATATGATATCCGTACTCGGTCTGTACGATACGGCTCACGCGCTTGGGGTCGTTGAGGTTAAAGGCTACCTCGGCGAACTCGCTCACTAACTGCCCGCGGCCGACGAAACCTAACTCACCGCCGCGTTTGGCGCTCTCCGTGTCCTCCGAGTACAAGCGGGCTAACATACCGAAATCCGCCGTGCCGTTCTGCACGCGCTCGGTGAACTCCCTCAGCCTGCTCTTCACCCGCTCCGTCTCTTCCGCCGGCACGGGAGGCTCGAAACTCAGGATCTGTACCTCCACCTGAGCCGGCATCATCGGTATAGAGTCCGCCGGCAGCGAGTTATAGTACCGCCGGATGGCTGCCGGAGTGGGCTTGATATCCGAGGTCAACTTCTGCTGCATCTGCTGGATAATCATCTGGTTGCGGACGGTTGTCATCATCTCCTCGCGGATCTCACTGCTCGTCTTGCGGAAATACTCCTCCATCTTCTCTTTCGATCCGATCTGGTTGATGTAGTAGTTAAGCCGCATGTCCACCTGATGGCTCACCGACGACTCGTTCGCCTCCACGGAGTCTAACTCCGCCTGATGGAGGAAGAGTTTCTGTACGGCTAACTGCTCGGGAATGACACAATACGGGTCGCCCGGAATCTGCTGACCCTCGTACTGCGCGCGCAACCGCTCTTCCTCTACCTCGCTGCGTAGGATGGCTTCGTCGCCTACTACCCATATCACTTCGTCTATCACCCCCTGCGCCTGTACTGCCAGACTCAGCGTCAAAAAAATATATATGATACTTCTCTTCATAATCAATCTGTGCTCTCGTAGAATATGATTTCTCCTTTCTGTATTGCCTCGTTGTACAGCCGTTCGCGCTCTTTCTGCAGAAACTCTACCTGCCTCGTACTCAGTACGATCTTCTCTATCTCCGGACGCGCGTACTCAATCGGCATCTGCTCGCCACGCAGGTGTTTGTCTGTCACCTGCAGAAGGTAGGTCTTCACGCTGTCGCTCTTCTCAATCTGGTTCTTCGTCTTTAAGAGGTTCTCTATCTCCACGCGGTCCATCGGGATATGACCCAAGAGCTCGGTCGTCGTCAGCCATCGGTCGGCAAATAACTCATACCCCAATGCGTTCTGATAAGCGTATTTCTCGATGGCGTCCATGTCGTTCTTCATCATCCAGCCCCGCAGCTTGTCTGCCTTCGGTGCATCGTTAGGTATGACGACGATCATCCCCTTTGCGATACTCTCGTCCAAGCGAAACCGATCCGGCATCCGCTCGTATATCTGCGCGATCGTACTGTCCGCTACGCTCTTGGGCATCCGCCGCTCCACCAGGTACTCCTCATAGGCATGGATATACAGCGCGCGGCGGTAGTCCTCTACCATCCGGTCGATCTCTTTGTTAGAATGACCTTTTGCCTGCTCATATACCAATTGGTCCTTCGCCCATTGGCTCATATATTGCTGGGACAAGCGGAGACTGTCCTCACCCGTCAGACCTACCGTCAGCGAGTCCAAGGTCGATTGATAGAGGTAATGACCGTTCACTTCTGCCACAGCTCCCGCCTGCTGTTTCTTCTCCAGCGCCGTACATCCGCAGAGCAAAAACCCTGCCAAAAGAACCGGAATGATCTGTTTCATTTTATAAAATATCATAATTCGGCTGCAAAGGTACAACAAAAAAATGAGATACGCAAGGAAAAAAGGAAAAAAAGCGCGTTAGCGCTTGCATATATCAAAAAAAAGCAGTACCTTTGCAGCCCGAAAGACAAACAATTCCACTTTATGTTTATCATCGGCATTGCGGGCGGTACCGGCTCGGGTAAAACAACGGTAGTCAAGAAGCTCATCGAGCGCCTCCCTAAGAACGAGGTAGTAGTCATCCCTCAGGACTCGTATTACAAGGACAGCAGTAACGTGCCCGTGGAGGAGCGTCAGAACATCAACTTCGACCACCCCGATGCCTTCGATTGGGCGCTGCTGACGAAGCATATAGGTATGCTCAAAGAGGGTCAGCCCATCGAACAGCCGATATACTCATATATCACCTGTACCAGGCAGAAAGAGACGATCCATATTGAGCCGAAGGATGTGATTGTCGTAGAAGGAATCATGGCGCTGCGCGAACCGAAGATGCGCGCGCAGATGGATCTGAAGATCTTTGTCGATGCTGACGCCGACGACCGTCTGATCCGCGTGATGAAACGCGATGTGGTAGAGCGCGGACGAAGTGCCGAGCAGGTGATCGAGCGTTACCAGCGTGTGCTCAAGCCCATGCACGAGCAGTTCATCGAGCCGTGCAAGCGTTTTGCTGACGTCATCGTACCGCAAGGCGGACATAACAACGCAGCGATTAACATGCTGGCGAAATTCGTCAAGCAGCAGCTGAGGGAGAGGGATTAGGATTGTTCTGGAGTTTATTTCTGACATATTTGAAGATCGGGACCTTCACCCTTGGTGGAGGTTACGCGATGTTACCCCTTATCCAGCGCGAGGTGGTGGACCGCAAGGGTTGGATTGACGAGGAGGAGTTTCTGAATATGATCGCCTTGGCGCAAGCTGCTCCGGGCATCATCGCAGTCAATAGCGCTATCTTCATCGGTTGGCGTATCGGCGGATGGAAGGGTGTGGCCGGTGCGGTCTTAGGGGCCGTACTGCCGTCCTTCGTCATCATCCTGCTGATCGCTATGGTCTTTAGCGAATGGAAAGAGTTGCCGGCGGTGGAAGCGGCGTTCAAGGGTATTCGTCCGGCTGTCGTGGCGCTGATCGCGGCGCCGTTAGTGAAGTTGGCGAGGAACGCCATGAAGAGGCCTACCCCCGTAAAAGGAGGGGAGTTGCGCAACGCAGCGCCTTTGCTGATATCGTTAGCCGCCGCGCTGGCGATCTGGCTCGGTCATGTTAATCCCGTTTGGGTCATTTTAATCACGATTGTATGCTCTATCTGCAGTTGTTTCTTTCGTTCTTTAAGATAGGTCTCTTCGGTTTTGGAGGAGGCTTGGCGATCACGTCGCTTATCCAGATGGAGGTAGAGCGGTACGGATGGATGAGTCCGCAGGAGTTCGTGGATATCGTGGCGGTGAGTCAGGTGACTCCGGGTCCGATAGGTATCAACTGCGCGACATACGTCGGTTACACCGCCACGGGTTCGGTCTGGGGATCGGTCCTGACGACGACGGCGATCGTTCTGCCGAGTCTCATCATCATGCTATCGGTTTGCAGGGCGTATTTCTGGATTGACAAGCGGTTTCACGACAACCCGTATTTTACCCAGACACTTCGGATGCTGCGGTTCACGGTAATCGGTCTGATCGCCTCGGCAGCCTTGATGCTCATTAGGCCGGAGACCTTTATCGACCCGATATCATGGATCATCTTCGCGGTTGTGGCATTCTTCACCATCCTGCCGCAGATGACGAAAAACAAGATGACCGAGGTTCTCAGTCATCCTATCTTATTGATTATTCTTGCCGGCGTAGCCGGGTACCTTATTTACGCTTAGATCTTCTCTAATTTCGCGTGGGTAAGGAGCAGGGTCTTGGTGCCCTGGGTATCGAAGTTAATCTCAATCTTGTCATTCTCCGTGACCTCGTCCCGATAGACGCGGACGACGGTGCCGTCTCCGAAGACGCGGTGGGTGACTCTATCGCCGGCAAGGAAGCCCCCCTCACTCCCCCCTTGGAGGGGGGAAGACACCACGCGTGTAAACCGCGCAGGACTAGGTATTCTAGAGGGACTAGAGATACTAGAGAGACTAGATCTACCAAAACTACCAGCTGGTCTGTGTTCTGTCATGCCGAAGGCCGGTCGTTGTAAGTCGAGGTACTGTCGGTCGATGTCATTGAGGAAACGGGATGGACTGTTGAACGCCATCTGGCCGTTACGGAAACGCTGGCGGGCGTAGGAGAGATAGCACCGCTCCATAGCTCGGGTGATAGCGACATAGAGTAACCGCCGCTCCTCCTCTATCTCACCGGGTTTGGTACAGAACTGGCTGGGGAAGAGGTTCTCCTCCATGCCACCGATGAAGACGACGGGGAACTCCAGACCCTTCGCGGCGTGCACCGTCATCAGCGTCACGCGTTCGGTGGTGTCAGAGAGGTTCTCGTCTTGGTCGGTCTGGAGGCTGACTTCGGAGAGGAAGTCGGTGATGGGGGTGAAGTCGATGCCTTCCTCCTGCCGCTGGGCGACGAACTCACGGATGGCGTTGAGGAGCTCCTGGACGTTCTGCGCGCGGTCGATGCCTTCAGGCGTCGTGTCGATAGCGAGTGCGGTCATGACGCCTGTCGTGCGGAGCGTTTGTTCAGCAAAAGTATAAGCGTCGGTCTCTTCGCTGAGTTGGGCGAGTTGGTCCATGAGGAGGGCAAAAGCCTGCAGTTTTTTCATGGTCGCTGCGCTCACATCGAGCCCGGACTCTTCGGGTAGGCGCATGACCTCGAGGTAGGGCAGGTGGTGAGCGATGGCATGAGCGGACACTTTCTTCATCGTCGTATCGCCTATGCCTCGTCCGGGAAAGCCGACGATGCGTAGCAGGGCTTCGTTATCGCGGGGGTTGACCGCCAGGCGGAAGTAACCGAGAGCGTCCTTGATCTCCTTGCGCTGGTAGAACGATGTGCCGCCATAGATGCGGTAGGGGATGTTGCGTTTGCGTAATTCGTTCTCGAAGACGCGGCTCTGGGCGTTCGTACGGTAGAGGATGGCGATATCGTCGTAGCCGTACTGGGTATGGGCTTTAGCGATTTGTTCGGCTACGCCGTTGGCTTCGGAGCGGTCGTCCATATAGGCATTGAGGCACAGCGGTGAACCCTCCTCTTTCTCGGAGAAGACGGTCTTCTCGATCTGATGGATGTTCTTATGGATGAGGGAGTTAGCGGCGTTGACGATATTGCGGGTCGAGCGGTAGTTGCGCTCGAGTTTGAAGAGCTGCGCCCGGGGGTACTGCTGACGGAAATTGAGAATATTGCGTATGTCCGCTCCGCGGAAGGAGTAGATACTCTGCGCATCATCGCCGACGACGCAGATATTATCCTGGGGTGCAGCGAGTCTGCCGACGAGGAGGTACTGGACATAGTTCGTATCCTGGTACTCATCGACGAGCACGTAGCGAAACATCAGTTGTAGCTGCTCGCGCACGTCGGGGTACTGGTCCATGAGGCGTAGCATGTTAATCAGCAGATCGTCAAAATCCATGGCGTTGGATGCTTTGAGTCGCGCCTCGTAGAGGGCATAGACGGTGGTGATATCGTATAGCCGTGCCTCGCGGTCGGCCTGCAGCAAGTCGCGGTTCTGACCATACTGGGAAGGCGTAATCAGGTTGTTCTTCGCCATGGAGATCCGTCCTAAGACGACTGTCGGTTTGTATATCTTCTCATCCAGCCCGCGCTCCTTGCAGATGGCTTTGATGACGGATTTGCTGTCGGAGGTGTCGTAGATAGTGAAATCGCGGGTAAAGCCGAGTTTCTCTGCATCGTGTCTCAGCAGTTTCGCGCAGATACTATGGAAGGTGCCCATCCAGAGGTAACGTGCGTCGTTGCCGACGAGTTTCTGAATACGCTCTTTCATCTCCCGCGCGGCTTTGTTGGTGAACGTCAGGGCTAAGATATTCCCGGCGGGAACGCCTTGTGACAAGAGATAAGCGATGCGGTAGGTCAAGACTCTGGTCTTGCCCGAACCGGCACCTGCGACGATGAGCGACGGCCCTTCCGTAGCCGTGACTGCTGCACGTTGGGTAGTATTGAGTTGATCTAAAAATTCCATAATCGCTACAAAATTACAACAAAATTTGCACATACGCAAAAAAAAGTGTAACTTTGCAGCGGATTTTATGATTTGCGAGGATTTACATAGTGCCTTAGCGTATATTTTGCGCTCGTACGAACCCGATCAGGTTTGTTTTGTAGTCGATGAGCAAGTAAGGGGCATCGTTGAGGCAAGTAAGAGGCAAATAGGGCTCAAGTGCTGTACACTATCTGTTTCTGAATCGGAAAAGACGCTTGAGACGGTGCAGCGGGTCTGGGATTTCTTCTTTGCCCATGGTCTGACGCGGAGCGGCGTGGTGGTCGCTATCGGTGGCGGAATACTGACGGATGTTGTGGGTTTTGCTGCGGCGACGTACAAACGCGGCGTCGATTGTATCTATGTTCCTACGACGCTCCTGGCGATGGTGGATGCTTCGACCGGCGGCAAGACGGGCTTTAACTACCACGGTCTCAAAAACAGTATCGGAGTTTTTGTTCCTCCGGTGGAGACGCTCATCTGGCCGGGGTGGCTGCAAACGTTGCCGGCGAAAGAGATACTGAACGGTTTTGCAGAGATGCTGAAGACGGGGCTTATTGAAAGCCCCACCCTTTGGCACGACCTGCTCAACTACGATTTGGAGGCGATGCCTTTAGAGGCGTTGACGCCGCTGATCCGGCGGTGCGTAGCGGTCAAAGAGGCGATCGTTGCGGCGGACCCGAAAGAAGAAGGACTGCGCAAGGTGCTGAATTTCGGCCATACCTTCGGTCACGCGCTCGAAGAGCTAAGTCTGTCAGCCGGCAAGGGGCTCGACCACGGCTACGCGGTGCTGTACGGCATGATCGCGGAGTTGTATCTGTCGGTAACCAAACTCGGCTGCGAGCGCGAGGTGCTGCAACAGCTGACGCAGATCATGCTTCATGCTTACGGCAAGCCTGCCTGCAAATGTTCGGACCGCGAGCGGCTGATTGCGCTCATGAAACAGGATAAAAAGAACGAGCGTGCCGCTGAGATCAACGTCACGCTCCTTCGGGCTGTCGGTTCGCCGGTAGTCAATCAGACGATCACTGCTGACGAAGCCGATGAGGCTTGGGAATATCTGTTCTCCCTCTGATTATCGCTTTTTCACCGACCTTTATACATCTCCTCGTAGTATTTCTCGTACTCGCCGGAGGTGATGTTATCCAACCAGGGCTGGTTATCCAAGTACCAGCGGACGGTTTTCTCTATACCTTCCTCAAACTGCAAGGAGGGTTCCCAACCCAACTCTTTCTGCAATTTCGTCGAGTCGATGGCATAACGCATATCGTGTCCAGCCCGGTCGGTGACGTAGGTGATGAGGTCGAGGTCGGCTCCTTCGGGACGACCCAAGAGGCGATCGACGGTCTTGATGACGGTCCGGATGATGTCGATATTCTTCCACTCGTTGAAACCGCCGATGTTATAGGTCTCGGCGATGGTGCCCTTATGGAAGATGAGGTCTATCGCACGTGCGTGATCCTCTACATATAACCAGTCGCGCACGTTCTCGCCCTTGCCATAGACCGGCAGGGGTTTGCGGTGGCGGATATTATTGATGAAGAGCGGGATGAGTTTCTCGGGGAACTGGTAGGGACCGTAGTTATTCGAGCAGTTCGTCACGATCGTCGGCATGCCGTAGGTGTCGTGGAAAGCGCGGACGAAATGGTCGGAGGATGCCTTCGATGCCGAATAAGGCGAGTGGGGGTTGTATTTCGTCGTCTCATAGAAGAAGTCCTCACCGTACGCCAGATGGTGCTCGGAGGAGGAAGCCTTGGTGGTGAAGGGCGGTTGGATGCCCTCGGGGTGGGTCATCTGCAAAGCGCCATAGACCTCATCCGTAGAGATGTGGTAGAAACGCTTGCCCTCGTATTTCTCCGGCAGGGACTCCCAGTAGAGTTTCGCCGCCTGGAGCATGGAGAGGGTGCCCATGACGTTGGTCTTGGCGAAAGTGAAGGGGTCCTTGATGGAGCGGTCCACGTGGCTCTCTGCCGCCAGATGGATGACGCCGGTGACGTGCTCCTCCTGCATGAGGGCGTAGATAGTGTCAAAATCGCAGATGTCTGCGCGCACAAAACGATAGTTGGGCTTGTCCTCGATGTCCTTGAGGTTAGCGAGGTTGCCTGCGTAGGTCAGCTTGTCCACATTGATGATCCGGTAGTCCGGGTATTTGTTGACAAAGAGCCGTACAACATGGCTTCCGATAAATCCGGCTCCGCCGGTGATGATGATGGATTGCATATATTTCAAATTTAGGGTTTCTTATAGTACGTACCGCACTTGCTTGAAGTGGTAGGTGCGCAGGTTGCCGGCTTGGTCGCGAAGTTCTATCTCTCCGTTTGTCCGCACATTCTCTATCTTCGCGAGGAAGACTCCTTCGGTCTTCCTGTCCGCATTCATCGTAGGTGCGGTAGATACCTCCCGCTCGACGAAGGGCCACAAGCCTTCACGTCGGTAGAGGTGGTCTCGGTAGTACGCCCAGATTTGCGCTTCGTCCATTGCTTCGAGAGCCTCTATCTGCGCCATCAGCGCTTGCATCAAGGCGTCGATGTCTGTCTCTTTGCCGCTGATGAGCTTAAGCGAGACAGGGTTCGGCGCGGAGGAGAAGAAGGTCGTCTGGTTGACGTTCAGTCCTATACCCGCAATCGAGTATTTCACTTCGTTTCCGAGAATCGCGTTCTCGATAAGGATGCCGGCGATCTTCTTGTCTCCGTAGTAGATGTCGTTCGGCCACTTTATTGAGACCGCTTCGCTCAAAGATAAAAGACCGCTCCGCTCAAAGAGCAAAGACCGAATTGCCTTGTGGACTGCGACGGAGACGAGGACATTGAGGTAGAACAAGTCTTTTCTCGGCGGTAAGAGGATGGAGCAGAGCAGGTTCTTTCCTTCTTCGCTCTCCCAACCGTTGCCGGCTTGTCCGCGTCCTGCGGTCTGGAAGGAGGTGTACAGAAAGCGTTCGCCTTCCGGCCATTCGCCCTTTGCCAGCAGTTCTTTCAGCAGGGTGTTGGTACTATAGGTGGTGCTTATATACATCGAGCAGGTATTGTTGGATGACCGTTTGGATGTTACGTGCCTTGCCGGGCGCGGAGTTGATGAGGATCGCGAAGACCCAGGTATCGCCATTGGGCATGTCGATGTATCCTGCAAAATTCTTCGTTCCGGCGATGGTACCGCTCTTGGCATGGATACGCCCTTCGAGGGGTGTGTCGGGACAAAGAGTCTTCAGGGTGCCGGACTTGCCGCTGACGGGCAGCGAAGCAATCCATGCCTCTTTGTTCGGGCTCTTGGACATGATACTGAGCAGTTGTACGAACGCTTTGGCGCTGACGGCATCTTGCGGCGCGAGACCGCAACCATCTTTGATGATCGCGTTCTGAACGGAGACTCCGCGACGGCGCCAGTAGTCGCGCAGCAGGTCCTGGCTGTTATGGATGGTGCCGGGCAGGGTATAACGCGTACCCAAGTACCGGAAGAGCGCCTCGGCGTAGAGGTTGTTGGAGTTGATATTCGTCTCCTTGATGATCTCCGACAGGGGTTCGGAATAATGGGTGTACAGTTCCGTCCTGGGCGGGGTCAGAGGGTTATAATCTGCCATGTAAGTCGCTTCGCGTTTGACGGTGATACCTGTTGCGGCTAAGCGTGCTTGCAGGTGTTGCGCCAACAAGAGTCCGGGGTTCGGCAGGTCGCCCTTGACGCCGAAGGTGCCTAAGTTCGATGGCACGGCGCCGGTAAGGTAGCGTTCATTGCTGTAGGGCAGACCGCTGACGAAAGCGCCGTCGTAGGTGATCTTCTCGCACCGCACGTGGTTGATCCATCGGAGGCCACGTACTTCGGGTTCGGTCTTCACGACCGCCGCCGTCGAACCTACCTCGCCGCTCTTGAGCACGATATTCATCGTGTTGCCGAAATAGTTGAGGCTGAAGATGCCCGGTGCGTAGTAGTTTCCGGCATCTTCGCAGAGCCAATTCGGATTCTGCGCTTCGCCATCCAGCATCGTCATGTCGGCTATCACACCGCCGTCGATGCGTTGGATGCCGGCTTTCTGTATCGCCTTGACCCATTGATCAAGGAATGCCGTGCGGCCTTTCCATCCCAAGGAGGGGTCGCATCCTCCGCGGACGTACAGATCGCCGTGGAGGGTTCCGTTCTCAATCGTGCCGGTGTACTCGATGATTGTCGGGAACCGGAATCCCGGTCCCATCGTCTCGAGTGCTGCTGCCGTCGTCAGCAGTTTCATTACCGACGCCGGCGGCACCACATGGTTCTCGCGGTAGGAGTCAATCACTTCCCCGGTCGTCATGTTCTGGACATAGACGGACATATTTGCCTGCCCCGTGATGGGGTGGCTTGTCAGGAAGTTGACGGCGAGTAATATACTAAGAAAGATACTCATGCATTGCTTTGGCGGCTTTGCGGCCATCGGACATCGCGAGGATGACGGTAGCACCGCCGCGGACGATGTCTCCTCCGGCGAAGATCATCGGAAGAGCGGATTGCATACCTTCATTGACGACGATCGTACCTTTCTTGCTGATCTCGAGTCCTTCGACGGACGAAGGGATGAGCGGGTTCGGGGAGACGCCTACCGCGACGATCACGAGATCCACGGGGAGCGTGACGGTCTTGCCCTCTACGGGCACGGGGCTGCGGCGTCCGGACTCATCGGGTTCGCCGAGTTCCATGACTTGGAGGACGGCTTCGTTGACACGTCCGTTCTCGTCGGCGTGGTACTCGATGGGATTATGGAGGGTCAGGAACTCGATTCCTTCCTGCTTGGCATGATGCACCTCTTCGATACGCGCCGGCATCTCTTCTTCGGAGCGGCGGTAGATGATCATCGCCCGCTCGGCACCGAGCCTTTTGGCAGTACGAACGGCATCCATGGCTGTGTTACCTCCACCGATGACGGCTACGTTCTTACCATAGAGCAGCGGTGTGTCGGTCGCAGGGTTGGAAGCGTCCATGAGGTTGACGCGGGTCAGGTATTCGTTGCAGGAGAGGACGCCGTTGAGGTTCTCTCCGGGGATATTCATGAATCGCGGCAGACCTGCTCCCGAGCCGACGAAGATGCCCTTGAAGCCTTGCTCTTCGAGTTCTTTGACGGAGATGGTCTTGCCGATGATGGTGTCTGTATGGAACTGCACACCGAGGGCGCGCAGGCCGTCAATCTCTTTATCGACGATCGCGTTCGGCAAACGGAACTCCGGGATGCCGTATTTGAGCACGCCGCCAATCTCATGCAGCGCCTCGAAGACGTGCACTTCGTATCCGTATTTGGCGGCATCGCCTGCGAAGGTAAGTCCGGCAGGACCGGAACCGACGACGGCGATTTTTTTACTAGGAACACTAGGAGTCCTAGGATTCCTAGGTTGACTAGATTCAGAACTATTGGCATAGTCGGCGCAGAAGCGCTCGAGGTAGCCGATGGCGACAGGCTGATGACCCATCTTATGGTGGATACAGTTTGCCTCGCATTGTTTCTCCTGCGGGCAGACACGACCGCAGACAGCAGGCAGAGAGGACGACTCTTTGATGATTGCTGCAGCCCCGAGGATGTCCCCTTTCTCGAGGGTCTTGATGAAGCCGGGGATGTTGATGTTCACCGGACAGCCTTGTACGCAAGAGGGGTTCTTGCAGTTGAGGCAACGATGGGACTCGGTGATGGCTTGGGAGAAGGTCAGACCCTGGTTAACCTCCTCATGCAGGGATTTGACGCGTACTTCGGGACGAAGTTCCGGCATCTGCACTCGGGGAATCGCCACGCGGTCTTTCGGGGTTCCTGTGTATTGCTCAACCTCTATTTGACCTACCTGTACCTCCTCTTTACCTCCTACCCGATTCCGTGTCGAATCCGTGTCGTTGCCGTGTTTTGGACTACCGACGTGTAGCTCATACGCCTCCATCGCCGCCGCTTCTTCGGCTTTGTAGGACTTCATGCGGGAGAGCATCTCTGTCCAATCGACCTCATGGGCGTCAAACTCCGGTCCATCCACACAGACGAACTTGGTTTTTCCTCCTACGGTAACGCGGCAAGCGCCGCACATGCCGGTTCCATCGACCATGATGGTGTTGAGGGAGGCTTCCGTCGGGATATTATATTTGGCGGTCGTGAGGGCGACAAACTTCATCATGATCGCCGGACCGATGGTGATACATTTGTTGACGGTCTCGCGGTTGATCACTTCTTCGACGCCGACGGTTACGACACCTTGTTTGCCCATGGAGCCATCGTCGGTCATGACGATCAGTTCGTCGGACCACTTAGACAGTTCATCCTTCAGAATGATGAGATCTTTGTTACGCGCCGCAAGGACGGTGATGACTTTGTTTCCGGCTTTCTTGAGTGCCTCGGCGATGGGTAACATCGGCGCAGCGCCAACGCCACCGCAGGCACAAACGACCGTACCGTAGTTCTCTATACGCGTGGCGCGTCCGAGCGGACCGACTACGTCGTGGATACAATCGCCGGGGTTCATGGCGAGGAGTTTGTGGGTCGAAGCGCCCACCTGTTGTACCACGAGGGTGATGGTTCCTTTTTCGATATCGGCTCCGGCGATGGTCAGAGGAACCCGTTCGGAGTGGTCATCGACACGAATAATGACAAAATGTCCGGCTCTACGGCTACGCGCAATGAGCGGAGCCTCAACAATCAGCTCCGCTACATTTTCCGAGAAAAATCTCTTAGAAAGGATTTTATTCATATTAGAAATATTTCGTCTCTTTTCCTACGATGGATGAGAGTAAATTATTGGCTAATCGTGAAGCACCAAAGCGGAAGGACTCGTTGTTGAGCCATTCTTCGCCGAGGATCTCCTTGACGAGGGTAAAATGTTGTACCGCCTCTTCGGTTGTGGATACACCTCCTGCAGGTTTGTAACCCATCTTGATGCCGGTCTTCTCGCGCCAAGCCTTGATAGCGTGGCACATGACGAAGGTAGCTTCCGGGGTAGCGTTGACGGCAATCTTTCCGGTTGAGGTCTTGATGAAGTCGCAGCCGGCAGCCATGGAGAGGATGGATGCTTTCCAGATGTTCTCTGCGGTCTTGAGCAAACCGGTCTCGAGGATGACCTTGAGGTGTTTGTCGCCGCAAACGGCTTTGAGTTCGCTGATCTCATCGAAGCACTCCTGGTAGTTGCCTTCGAGGAACTTACCGACGGAGAGTACGATATCTATCTCCGTGGCTCCGGCTTTGATAGCCATCGCGGTCTCAGCCACTTTGACCTCGAGGAAGGTCTGCGAAGCGGGGAACCCACCGCTGACGCAAGCGATCTTGAACTCCGGATCCTTGAGCGCTTTGCGCACATACTCCGCCATGGCGGGATACACGCAGATGGCCGCTACGTTCGGGATACCGGGGAAGTCCTTTTCGAAGTTATTGACAGCGTTCGCCATTTTCTCCACTTTGGCGATGGTATCGTCGGCGGAGAGGGTGGTGTAATCAATCTGGTGGAGGCACTCTTTCCATACTTCCACGTTATTATTCTCTGCAAAATGGGCAGCTTCGATCTCTGCCACCTGTGCTTTTACCTGCTCATCAGTGAACGGGCAGGGGTACTGCGCAAATAATTCTTCAAACTTATTCATGATAATTTAATGGTTTAACGGGTTACGGGTTAGGGGTTACGGGTTACAGGATTTATTTCTCGGTGAGGCGTCCTAAGATGGTCTCATTACCGCGCACGGCTTCTCCGACGGTGACGAACATCTCCGTGTCGAGCGGCAGGTAGAGGTCCACGCGGCTACCGAGTTTGATAAAGCCGAGATGGGTGTTGCGATGCGCCTGATGTCCGGGCTTGGCGTACGTGACGATGCGTCGTGCCATGGCTCCGGCGATCTGCCGCACAGCGATTTGTATTTTCGAAGGCGTCTCGATGACGACGAGCGAGCGCTCGTTCTCGGTGCTGGACTTAGGCAGCCATGCGCCTTTATGACGACCTTTCTGATGCTCGGAGACGAGGATGTTTCCCTCGATCGGGTACCAGTTAGCATGGACATTGAAGGGCGACATGAAGATGGACACCTGCAGCTTCTTCTCATGGAAATACTCGTTCTCATCTGTCTCCTCCACAACCACCACGCGTCCGTCGGCAGGGGCGATGATGAAGTTCGGATCATCGATCTCCAGCACTCGTACGGGGTTGCGGAAGAAATAGGTGACGAACACCAAGAGCAACGCCGTAACGATGAGCGAGAGCGCCAGGATCCATTCTGCGGGGTGCGCCATGAAGAGCGTCACATTCAAGATGAATAACAGAAGAACGGTCCCGCAAATCAACGCACGTCCCTCACGATGAATTCTTATTCTTTTCATATGAATTAAAAGTTGGCAAAGGGCATCTGCGCCAGCATTTCTGCCGCCTGATCCAGCCCCTGCTGCAATTTCTTATCTACCATAAACTTAAACATAAACGGGATGTCCGCTTTGACGGTGAGTTTGATGCGGGTGTCGGTCGGGCTCACTTCTTTGAGTTGGATCCAGAAGTTTCCGTCCACCGGAATGCCTTCAAGACCGAATTTTACCGTGTCGTTCTCGATGCGGTCCACGATAGCGATGGTGATTTTTTGCCCCAGACCGTCCACTTTCATCCGTACGCGGTCGGGCTCTATCTCCATCTCCTGGATTTTATCCTGCGGGATCAGGTCCTTCACTTTCTCCAGATTCTGCATGTCGCTGATGACCTTGTATATCTGCGCTGCAGAGCAAGTTGATGAAGTTATTTTGCTTTCGTATTTCGATTCGCTCATGATCTTTTGAAATTTTACGCCTGCAAATTTACTGCTTTTTTTTGAATCCTGCAAGAAGATTATTCGTTTTGTAACCGTTTTTGGTATTTTTGTACCTTCAGAGAGGTTCGATAGATGCGTTTTTCCAGCTCCTTGATGTCTTTTATGGTCACTTGGAGCTCCTCTGCCTGCCGGTAAGCTTCCTCAAATTTGGGCTCCGCGACGGGCTCTATGCGTTTTCCGTTACGGTAGGTCAGTATCTCCCTTCCGTCGTCCCGGACGAGTATCCGGTAGTCCCGCGCCCGCAGCCAGGTGTTTTTGACGACGTAGAAGCCGTGGTCCTGGTATTTCTCGTTTCGCTCGTAGGAGAAGAGCGCGAGTAGGCTGTCCGCCTTCGGCCCCATCGTCTCCAGCTGCCCCTCGTAGTAGGCGAGGCTACGCACCTGCTCCTCCAACCGCACGCTGTCCTGCGCGCGTTTTTGAGCCCGATATTGCTCCACTTTCGACGGCCGGTGGCATCCCGACACCATCCCTATAATAAAGATAAATAATAAGGTGTACTGTCTCATATCGGCTGCAAATTTACTGCTTTTTTCTGAATTAAGCAAGAAAAAATCGCAAAAAGTATCGTGTGCTCTTGTGTATATCATTTTTTTTTACTAATTTTGCAGCGAATTTTGAAAATATACATAAATTAACTAATTTATATGCATATGAAAAAAGGTTTATTTCTTGGCCTCATTGCTGCTGCAGTAATGTTGGCATCGTGCAACAAGACGTTGCAAAAACCCGATGAGATCACAGTTAATCCAAGTCCGTTAGTGTTGAAAGGCGGCATGGTAGATGCTGAGATCACCGGTACTTTCCCTGAGAAGAAATTTGCTAAGAAGGGTGTACTGATCGTTACTCCGGTGCTGAAATACGCCGGTCAGGAAGCTTTAGGCGAGCCTGTAACCTACGTAGGTGAGAAGGCAAAAGAGAACGGCAAAACCGTTAACTACAGAAATGGCGGTAAGTACAGCCAGAGCTGCTCATTCAAGTACGTACCTGAGATGCGTGTATCGGAGCTCTATCTGCGTTTTGAGGCAAAGGTAGGCAAGAAGGTGATTGAGATTCCGGATGTAAAGATTGCAGATGGTGTGGTAACCACTCCGGAGTTGGCAGACGCAAAAGACAACAAGACCGCCGGCACGCCGGATAAGTTCCAGCGTGTTATTCAGGAGTTGACCGAGGCTGACATCAAGTTCCTTATTCAATCGTCCGAGCTCCGTTCGTCGGAGACCAAGAGCGATGAGGTAAAGGCTCTGCAAGCTGCTATCAAGGACGCTAAGGGTAATGAGAAGAAAGAGATCAACAAGATTGAGGTTTCCGGTTATGCTTCTCCTGATGGAGGCATGGATCTGAACGAAAAACTGGCTCAGAACCGTCAGAAAGCTGCGGCTAACTTCCTCAAGAACGACCTCAAGAAGAACAAACTGAACAACGCTATCGCTTCTAACATCACCGCAGAGGACTGGGAAGGCTTCCAGAAAGCTATGGAGAACAGCAACATGCAGGACAAGGACCTCGTACTGCGCGTGCTGTCGATGTACAGCGATCCTGAGGAGCGCGAGGCACAGATCAAGAACCTGAGTTCCGTATACGGTACTATCGCAGAGGAGATCCTGCCGGCTCTCCGTCGCAGCCGCCTCATCCTGACTACCGACCTGATCGGTAAGAGCGATGAAGAGATCAGCGCGTTGGCGAAGAACGATCCTGCTCAGCTGAGCGTTGAGGAGTTGCTTTATGCAGCAACCCTGACCAGCGACAAGGCAGAGAAGAAGGCTATCTATCACAAAGCTGCTGACCTCTACAACGACTATCGCGCATGGAACGGCCTCGGCCAGCTCTACTTCGAGGAGGGCAATATCACTGAGGCTCGCCGTTGCTATGCAAAGGCATTGGAGATCCAGCCGAATGATCCGGACGTAAACTACAACGCAGGTGTTGCTGCTTTGGCAGACAACGATCTGGAGAAAGCAGAAGAGTACTTAGGCAAAGCAGCCGGCACCAAGGCTAACCTCAATGCGGCTCTCGGTACCCTCTACACCAAGAAGGGTGACTACGCTGCTGCTAAGAAAGCTTACGGCGAGAGTGCAACGAACAACGCTGCTGTTCAGCAGATCCTCGACGAGGACTATGCAGCTGCTTCCAAGACGCTGGCTAACATCAAGGAGCCGAACGCTACGACCGCTTATCTGAAGGCTATCGTAGGTGCTCGTACTAATGATAAAGCTGCAGTTATTGAGAACCTCAAGGCTGCTGTAGCTCAGGATGCTCAGCTTAAAGCTCGCGCTGCGCAGGACATCGAGTTCGCGAAGTTCGCAGAGGATGCAGAGTTCCAAGCAATCGTTAAGTAATGTCGGTATTATTTCCGAAAATTAACAAACCCCGAGAATGGGACTATCGCCCCATTTACTTCGACGAAGAAAAAGAGGCGCGCAAGGATAAAAGACTTGCGCGTCTTCGTCGTGGGGCGTTTAGAGAAGAGCATGAGAAGAACATGACGATCATGAAGCAGAAACGGCAGTCCAAACTGCTGATCTGGTTTGTGTTGATCGCTCTGCTCGTGATCGGCATCTATATACTCCTTTAATATATACGCGTGCTATACGCGCGTGCGACAATGGATATCATTCATCTCTTACCGGATTCCGTAGCCAACCAGATCGCAGCGGGCGAGGTGATTCAGCGCCCGGCTTCGTGTCTGAAAGAGTTGGTGGAGAACAGTCTGGATGCGGGAGCCACCCGTATTCAGGTCATTGTTCGTGATGCCGGTCGGACGCTGCTGCAGGTGATAGATAACGGTATCGGCATGAGCGAGATGGATGCCCGTCTGGCTTTTGAGCGTCACGCGACAAGTAAGATCCGTGAGGCTCAGGATCTGTTCTCGCTTAGGACGATGGGTTTTCGCGGGGAAGCACTCGCTTCTATATGCGCCGTAGCGCAAGTGGAGATGACCACCCGCCGAGCGGAAGACGAGACAGGTACGCTTATTGAGATACACGGCTCGGACGTAGTACGCCAGGAGCCCTGCGTATGCCCCGTCGGCACGAATATCAAGGTCTCCAACCTCTTTTTTAATGTGCCCGTTCGGCGGAAGTTCCTGAAGACCGACCAGACGGAGTTGCGTAACCTCCTGACGGAGTTTTACCATATTGTGCTGGTCTATCCGAAGGTGAATTTTACCTTTGTCCATAACGATGAGATCATCCTCGAGTTACCCTCCGGAACGGAGAAACAGCGTATCGAGGCGATATTCGGCAATCCCAAGCGGAATGTCTATACTTCGGCGTTCGTAGAGGTGAATACCGAGACGGAGTTGGTCTCCATCCGCGGCTTTGTGGTTAAGCCGGAGAACGCTACCCGCAAGGCTGAGCAGTATTTCTTCGTCAACGGCCGGTACATGCGTCATCCGTATTTCCAGAAGGCCGTCCTCACTGCTTATTCGGGTATGCTTACGGCGGATTACCAGCCCTCGTTCTTTATCTATTTTGATATCAACCCCGAGTCCATCGATGTCAATATTCATCCTACGAAGACGGAGATCAAGTTTGCAGACGAGCAGGCAATCTTCCAGATACTGATGGCCTCCGTACGTGAGGCTTTGGGTAAGTTCACCCTGGCTCCGACGATTGATTTCGACACCCGTGGAGCGATTGATATCCCTGTGCCGTCCACGGTGCATGTCTCTCGGCCGCAGGTTGCGGTCGATCCGACATATAACCCATTCCATACGCGCGGCACGATCTACCCGGATAAGGCCCCGCAAAAATGGGAGAGTCTGTACGAAGCCCCGCAGTCTTCTCGAAATATCGACATCCCGGAGTCCCGAGATGCCGAAATGCCCCTCTGGCAGTACAACGGCAAGTACATCCTTCTTCCGGGCGAAGAAGGGTTGACGATGATCCATCAGCACCGTGCGCACGTAATGGTATTATACCATCGGTTCCTTGACCAGATGACGCACGCGCAGGGTGCGAGCCAGCAGTTACTCTTCCCCGAAGTGATTTCTCTCAGTCCGGACGATATGGTCTTGGTAGAGCAGATAACGGGAGATCTGCGGGCTATAGGTTTTGATTTGGAACAACTCTCCCCTGACAGCTATTCGATACAGGGTGTACCGGCTCAGATGGCGGATCAGTCGCCTGTGCCGGTGCTGCAGCAGATTATCGAAAAAGTTCGCTCCCGAGGTGCCGACACGCAAAGCGAATGGAGGGAGCAGATTGCTCTCTCGTTGGCGCAGAGCACTGCGATACCTCTGGGTAAGAGCCTGAACGAGCAAGAGATGCGTCAGATCGTCGGCGACCTCATGCAGCTCCCGAGCCATCGCATCACTCCGGATGGCAAGACTATTGTCTCCCTACTGACGAACGAGGAGATAGAGAAAAAATTCTAATACCATGAAACGACTTCTTTGGTACATAGTACTTTGTCCTTTTATTCTTCTGGTGGCATGTACGCCGAAGGCGGACCATCTGACGATCCTGCATACGAACGATACGCACTCGCAGGTCGAACCCAAGGCGAATGGCCAAGGCGGATATGCAAGGCGTATGGGGCTCATTAAGCAAGAGAGGCAGGCGGATGAGAATCTTTTACTGGTCGATGCCGGCGATTTCTGCCAGGGTACGCCGTATTTCAATTTTTATCACGGTCGTGTAGAGATCGATGCCATGAATCGCATGGGCTACGATGCTGCAACGCTTGGAAACCATGAGTTTGACAATGGCTTGGATACCTTGGCGGCGGTGCTGGAGACATCGCAGTTTCCTATCGTATGCGCTAACTATGATTTTGCCGGAACCGCGATGGAAGGCAAGACCAAACCGTATGTTATTGTACATAAAGGAGGGTTGAAGATAGGAATCACAGGACTGGGGTGCGACCCTAAAGGCCTGATCTCGGATCGTAATTTTCTGCCGGCAAAATACCTGGATCCGTATATCTCGGCGCAGAGAGTCGCCGACGAACTAAGGTTGAAGAAATGCGACATTGTTGTATGCTTGAGTCACCTGGGTACATACGGAAAAGCCGAAGGAGATGTAAGCGACGTACAATTAGTGAAAAGCACCCGCGGTATTGATGTCGTTATCGGCGGACATACGCATAAATTATACGATCAGCTGCGCGTAGCGAATTTGGACGGAGATAGCATTCCTGTGTGTCAAATGGGCAAATCCGGAGTCTATTTAGGAAAGATTGTGCTACTTTTAGGTGACAAAAATGAAAAATAAAGCAAAAAAATTTGCATATTCGGGAAAAAAGCAGTAATTTTGCGCCGTATTTCCGAAATAGGCGGAAAAAAAAGTGTACTGAGATTATTAAAAACACACATAAATAATAACACATAAACGTTTAGTATTATGGCAGAAATTGAAGCAAAAGTAAAAGCAATCATTGCTGATAAGCTTGGTGTAGAAGAGTCTCAAATCACCAACGAGGCTAATTTCCAGACAGATCTGGGTGCTGATTCCTTGGACACAGTAGAGATGATCATGGAGTTCGAGAAGGAGTTCAACGTAGAGATTCCGGACGAGGATACCCAGAAGATTGCTACCGTAGGCGATGCAATCGCTTATGTTGAGAAGAAAGCCGGCAAGTAATTTTCTTTTCATCAGAGTTTGCGAGTTTACGGGAAGACTGTAAACTCGTAATGCTTTATATATAGTCGTACACATATTTATGCAATTAAGACGAGTTGTTATAACAGGATTAGGCGCGTTGACGCCCGTAGGAAACTCCGCCCCGGAGACCTGGGAAGCGTTGGTGGCAGGAAAGAGCGGTATAGCTCCTATCACGGCTTTTGATGCTTCGAAATTCAAGACGCAGTTTGCGGGCGAAGTGAAGAATTTTGATCCCTCATCCTTGATAGACCGCAAGGAGGCGCGTAAGATGGATCGTTACTCGCAGTTCTCTGTATGGGTAGCGAACGAGGCGTTGGTAGATAGCGGTCTGGATCTGGAGCAGGAGGACCGTAGCCGCGTAGGAGTGATTTGGGGAAGCGGAATGGGCGGTCTGCAGTCTACCGAGGAGGAGATCATCGATTTTGCCAAGGGTGACGGTGTACCGCGTTTCAATCCCTTCATGATCCCGAAGGCTATTCCTTCGATTGCCGCCGGTCAGATATCCATCCGTTTCGGTCTGGGAGGTCCGAGTTTCTCGGTCAGCACCGCGTGTTCGTCTTCGTCTCATGCTGTAGGTTCGGCATTCGACCAGATTCGTCTGGGTCATGCCGATGTACTGCTGACAGGCGGCGCAGACGCTGATGTGACCTATACCGGTATCGGCGGTTTCAACTCGCTCCATGCGCTCTCTACCAATAACGAGCATCCTTCTACCGCCAGCCGTCCGTTCTCCAAGAGCCGCGACGGATTCGTCTTGGGCGAAGGAGCTGCGTGTCTCATTCTCGAGGATTACGAGCATGCCAAGGCGCGCGGTGCGAAGATCTACGCGGAGATAGTAGGCGAAGGAATGACGTCGGATGCGTACCATATGACTGCTCCGGATCCGGAGGGAAGAGGAGCAGAGCGCGTGATGCGTCTGGCGCTCAAGGACGCAGGGTTGCAGCCGGAGCAGATTGATTTTGTCAATACGCACGGTACCTCTACGCCTTTAGGCGATGTGACGGAGGTGAAAGCGATTCAGCGCGTCTTCGGAGAGCATGTGTACGAGATGAACCTCGATTCTACCAAGTCCATGACCGGTCACCTCATCGGTGCTACCGGAGCTGTGGAGGCAATCGCCTGCGTTATGGCGCTCAAGGACGGTATCATCCCTCCGACTATCAATCATGACCCGGAGGACGAGGACGAGAATATCGATTATCGTATCAACTTTACTTTTGGCAAGGCTCAGAAAAGGAATATCAAGTATGCGCTGAGCAATACCTTCGGTTTTGGAGGCCATAACGCCTGCCTGATATTTAAGAAATGGGAAGAATAATAGGGAAGGGACCCCTTGAATGTCCCCTGTATTAGTCACTAAAAATTAAGGTATTATGATCAGTAAAATTGGCGAAAATGCAGGCCTCGTATGGGGTGCTCTGCAGAATGGTGCACTGGGTGTAAAGGCTCTCAAGAAAGCAACCAAACTGAAGAACGATGAGCTCTTCCTGGCTTTGGGTTGGCTGGCTCGCGAAGGCAAACTGACCTTCGAGGAGAAAGAGGCTGAGCTCTTTGTTGCATTAGCTTAAGTATGGTGATTGCAATTGTAGGCGCCTCTGGCGCCGTCGGACAGGAACTGTTAGCTGTGCTTGCGCAGCGACAGTTTCCTCTCTCCGAACTGCGACTGTTCGGTTCGGAGCGGAGTGCCGGCAAGAAATACCTTTTTGGTGGCAAAGAGTACGAAGTACAACTGCTGCAAGACAACGACGCTTTCAAGGGCGTCGATATTGCTTTTGTCTCCGCGGGTGCAGGTGTGTCACGTATGTATGCTCACACCATCACCCGTTACGGAGCCGTCATGATTGATAACTCCTCTGCTTTTCGTATGGACGACGATGTGCCTCTGGTAGTGCCGGAGGTGAATGCCGCAGACGCTTTGGTACGACCGCGGAACATCATCGCTAATCCGAATTGTACGACGATCCAGATGGTTGTGGCTTTGCAGGCTATAGAGCGTCTGAGTCATATCCGCCGCGTGCATGTATCGACCTATCAGGCGGCTTCCGGTGCAGGTGCACAGGCGATGAAGGAGTTACAAAACCAATACCGCCAACTCCTCAACGGAGAGGAGCCGACGGTCGAGAAGTTTGCGTATCAGTTAGCCTATAATCTCATCCCTCATATCGATGTCTTCACCGATAATGGCTATACCAAGGAGGAGATGAAGATGTATAACGAGACGCGTAAGATCATGCATTCGGATATCAAGGTCAGCGCTACCTGTGTCCGTGTGCCATCACTCAGAGCCCATAGCGAGAGCGTATGGGTGGAGACCGAGCGACCGATCTCCGTAGAGGAGGCCAAAGCGGCGTTCGCCAAGGCGGAAGGATGCGTACTGATGGATGAGCCGGAGAAGAAGATTTATCCGATGCCATTGTTCCTGAGCGGCAAAGATGAGGTCTTTATCGGTCGGGTGCGCAAGGACCTTACGGACGAGAACGGACTGAGTTTCTGGTGCGTGAGCGACCAGATCCGCAAAGGTGCCGCTCTCAATGCAGTACAGATAGCAGAATGGTTGATAAAATCGAAATAATGGCGCCCGTAGGGTGCTGGGAGAGCCTGGCTGCGGCGATACACGCCGGAGCTACTTCGGTCTATTTCGGCATCGAGCACCTGAATATGCGGGCCCGCAGTTCGGTCAACTTTACGACCGAGGATCTGCATACGATTGTCGCCACCTGTCGTGAGGTGGGCGTGAAGACCTACCTGACGCTCAATACGGTCATGTACCCCGAGGATCTGCCCTTGATGCGGGAGATTGTCGATAACGCAAAGGCGGCAGGCCTCGATGCCATCATCGCTTCGGACATCGCTGTTATGGAATATGCTGTGAGTCAGGGAGTAGAGGTGCACCTGTCGACTCAACTCAATATCGCCAATATTGAGGCACTGCGTTTCTACGCGCGGTTTGCAGATGTTGTCGTTCTGGCGAGGGAGCTGAACATGAGCCAGGTGGCATCCATCCACCGGGACATTGTGGAGCAACAGATCAAGGGACCTAAGGGCGAGTTGCTGCGCATTGAGATGTTCTGTCACGGGGCGCTTTGCATGGCGGTCAGCGGCAAGTGTTACCTGAGTCTCAATAACTACGGTCTCTCGGCGAACAGAGGCGCGTGCGTTCAGGTCTGCCGCAGGGGTTATACCGTCAAGGATAAGTCCTCGGATCTGGAGCTGGATATAGATAACCAGTATATCATGAGTCCGAAGGATCTCAAGACCATCGGTTTTCTGAATAAGATGCTGGATGCGGGGGTGAGGGTGCTGAAGATTGAAGGTCGTGCACGTGGGGCGGAGTATGTCGATATGGTCGTACGGTGCTACAAAGAGGCGGTAGAGGCCTGGCAAGCAGGCGAATATGCCGATAATTCGGTTATCGAGCCGAAGATAGCTGATTGGAACGAACGCCTCAGCAGGGTCTTTAACCGCGGTTTCTGGGATGGTTATTACCAAGGTCAACGGCTCGGAGAATGGACCCATGAGTACGGCAATAAGGCAACGCGCAAGAAAGTTTATGCCGGCAAGTGTACTAATTATTTTAAGAACTTAGGCGTAGCGGAGTTTCTCATCGAAGCGGTAGAGCAAGTAGAGGAAGGGGCATCGTGCCTCATCACCGGCGAGACCACCGGCGTGATGGAGGTCACCCTGACCGGCATGCGGGATACCCACGGCGAACCTGCTACAACGATTGCAAAAGGACAATTCTTCTCGCTCAAGACGGATGCTTTGGTTCGTCGCGGCGATAAACTATATCTATGGACGGAATGAACCATTTCTATACCTTGCTCTCTGCGCCGTGGAGTGCGTGGACGATGTTAGGGCTGTTGGTCGTAGGTGCGCTGGCAGAGGTCTTCCAACCCGGGGTGATTTCCCAGGCTCCTTCTTCCGTCTTTGCCCGTACCGACCGCGTTTATAAGGAGTCACCCAGTAATTTCCCGGGGCAGTTTTTTATCTCTGTTTTTCGCATCGGGGTACTCGCCATGACGATGTGTATCTGTTTTTGTACGGTCAATCATGCGCCGTTCAGCGGTTTTTGGGCGATATGCGGGATCTTATTGGTGATCCATCTTGTCAAGATGGCGGTCATTGTCCTTCTGGATTACACGTTCTCTCTCTCTCGCCGTTTTGGAAACGGAACGGAGGCGTATCGCGATTTGATCACGATCACGGCTGTTGTATTATACCCTATATTATTGATTTTACTCCATATGAAGAGTTCGATGGTGGTCTTTTGCGCAGTAGGTTTGGTCGCTCTTCTCTTTCTTGGCGCATGGATGTACCGCTGCGCACGAACCTATCTCGTATCGCCTTTCGCGATCTTATATCTCATCGCCTATACCGCTACCATGGAGGTACTGCCGATGATTCTGCTGTTTTATTTATCCGAAAAAACGATAGCTATCCTATGATACAAAAAATTCTTTTCTCTCAACCCCGCCCGGAGGCTGCTCATACGCCCTACTCTCGTTTGGAAGAGTTGTACGGTGTGCAGTGCGATTTCTATCAGTTTATTCATATTGAGGGACTGACCGCCCGGGAGTTTCGCCAGCAACGTATCAACCCGCTGGACTACACCGCAGTCATCCTCAACTCCCGTCTGGGCGCAGAGCATTATTTCCGTCTTTGCGAAGAGATGCGACTGAATGTGCCGGACTCGATGCACTATTATTGCAACTCCGAACAGGTAGGTCTGTACCTTCAGAAGTTTATTAATTACCGCAAACGCAAGGTCTTTTTCCCGGAGCAGGGAAATAAGTTCGAGGACCTCTTGCCCGCCATGCATCGTCGACCCAACGAGAAATACCTCATGGTGCTGTCTGATATCCATACGGATGACCAGATTAATATGTTTGCCGAGAATTCAATTGAGGTTACACCGGCAATCATGTATCGTACGGTCAGCACTCCGTGGCCGAAAGATAAGGAGTTTAACTACGACCTGATTGGTCTCTTCACTCCCGCCGGCGTGACATCTCTGAAGGAAAACTTCCCGGATTGGAAACAAGGTAAGACGATCATTGCAGCTTTCGGAGAAGGCACTATCCGAGCGCTTGAGGAAGCCGGTTACCGTGTGGATATAGAGGCTGGTCAGGGCAAAGCTTTTGCTTCGCTGCCCATGGCGATAGCGGATTATCTGGATAAGAATCAGTGAATACTTTTCCGAAGGAGGCGAAGTTATGCGGGGCGCTGCAGATTGCGGCTCTGTATAAGACAGGCAAGCGATTTACCTCGTGGCCTCTTCGCGTGACCTACCAGGAGATTCCCGATGGACAGACCCGTGTTCTCGTTTGGGCGCCCAAATCGCTCTTCAAACGCGCCGTCAAACGCAATCATTTAAGGCGTTTGATGCGTGAGGCCTACCGCCTCAATCAATCGCTCTTGGGCGAAAAGAAAGTGCTCCTTGCCTTCAATTATATGGATAAAGAGGAACAGCCCTACGCCCACATCGAGAAAGCCGTGCAGAAGGCACTGCGTAAGATCAATGGAAAATAATCAATCCCAAATATCAACTCCTAAATGGAAAACTTTCATCCGGAAAGTTTTTCTTCTTCCGGTCTATTTCTACCGGGCGTTCATCTCTCCCCTGACGCCTCCGTCGTGCCGTTATACGCCGACCTGTAGCCAGTACATGGTGGAGGCGGTTCTCAAGTACGGTCCTTTCAAAGGGGGATGGCTCGGTATCAAACGTATTCTCCGTTGCCATCCCTGGGGTGGCTCCGGTTATGACCCCGTCCCTTAATCCCTAACCCCTTAACCCCTAACCCCCTAACCACTAACCCACTAACCCCTAAAATGCGTATCGATATCATCACTTGCTGCCCGGAGTTGTTGGAGTCACCGCTCAACCACTCTATCATACAACGCGCGAAGGACAAAGGCCTTTGCGAGATCTACGTGCATAACTTACGTGACTGGACCCTCGATAAACACCGCAAGGTGGACGATTATGCTTTTGGTTTCGGTGCCGGCATGGTGTTACAGATAGAACCTATCGACCGCCTCATCTCCCATCTGAAATCCGAACGGGACTACGACGAGATCATCTTCACCGCCCCGGATGGAGAACGTTTTGACCAAAAAGCCGCTAACGCACTCTCGCTCAAACAAAACCTCATCATCCTCTGCGGCCATTACAAAGGGGTTGATCAGCGCGTACGTGACCATCTGATTACCAAGGAGTACAGTATCGGTGATTTTGTGCTCACAGGCGGTGAAATGCCTGCAGCGATGATGACGGACGCTATCGTGCGTCTTCTGCCTGGAGCATTAGGAGATGTCGAGTCGGCATTGAATGACTCCTTTCAGGACGGACTGCTGGAAGCAGGTGTCTATACCCGCCCGGCGGATTACAAAGGATGGAAAGTGCCGGAAATCCTGCTCTCGGGGCATCAGGCAAAGATTGAGGAGTGGCAGTACGAACAATCCGTTGCTCACACGCGTGAACGCAGACCGGATTTATTAGATGAGCAGTAAAATAGTGTATATCGCGAAAGACACGGATTTTTTGCAAACTGAATATTACAAAAATATGTTTTATAACATTTTTTTTCAAAAATATTTGGTCATATTGCAAAAAAGCAGTACTTTTGCACCGTGTTTTTCATGGTATTAGATTTAAGGTTAAGTAAAAAGATTGGGATGTCGGGAGACATCCTTCTTTGTTTTTATAACCTTTGCCCCTTAAAATCGTAGATATCTTCACCCTTGAGAATGAACAACTGCCCGTTGCGGATATATTTCTGAGCCGCAGGACGCTCCGGCTTTACGACCGACGCCTCAATGCCCTGCTCCGCCCCGGGTACGACAATGACCGGAGGAGTGAGATAGATGGAGTCCGAGGTGATAGTCAGGTTACATCTCCATTGACCTACCCATTTACGGTAGATGGTTACGAACGTATTCTCGTCTTTCACATCCCATACGCCCAGTACAATAGCGTATTCGCCTTCCGGGTACGTCTCGCGGTTCGCAAAGGACGCACGGTAATTGAGCCGCTTGCGGAACATGCCTTCTTTCAGCGGATTGGCGGTCGAACTGATGCGGCGGCTTTTGTAGGATTGCCCGTCTTTGAGTACACCCATGGACAGATTGCCTTCCCACGGCATAAAGCCCTCGTTGCGCAAGGTGTCGATATAGATGACGATAGACGAATCGCGATGGTAGGCTTCTTGCCCGGGACGGATGTTGTCGCATACGAGCGAGTGGACGTACTCGCCGCCCTCATCGGGACGGATGTTCATGTAGATGCCGATCTTCTCCGTATAGGCTTTTTTGCTCGCCGAACCGCCCGTGCCCTGGTCTTTGGGATTAAAGAGCGAGAGCAGGTAATAACCGTCGCTCTTGCCTTTCCAGCCCCAGTTGATATGCAGCAATCCGTCGCTGTCGATGCCGTCGCACACAAAGGCATGACCGCCGTTATCTATCGTCTTTGCGCTGATATATACCGGCCTTCCGTGCTGCAGGTCATACGAGATGGCACTCATCAGCATATCCGTCCCCATGTAATCTTTCAGTAAATGGCGGATGCCCTTGTCGTAACCGAAACGCTCGATGAGGGCTTGGTTCATATCCCGCGAGTCGGCACTGCTGTTGGAAGACCCGTAGTCCATCTCGACGGCTATGCCGCAATGCGACATCAGCGTGGCTACCGCATTCGTCTGCGTCTCCGTGGCGGACTCGTTATAGCTGTCTATCATGTGCGTCCAGTCATAGGTCGTCGCCCCGAAGTCCGCGGAGAGCTGCACCGAGTCGCCGTTGGCGTTAGCCCATTTATAACTGTGGGAACCGATCCCTTGTTCCGGGTAGCTATGGTATTTCATGATCTGTGCGGCAGCGGTCGCCACACAGCCTGTCACGGCATGTTGGTCCGTGTAGTACGGACAGAGGTTATTGTACGGCGTGCCTTGTCCCCATTGCGTGGTACACAACGGCGCTACCGGGGTATAACCTCCTGCTTGCGGTGCGTACGCGTGAGCGCTCTCTGCCGCACGCGCGATTTCCTCTTTATACTCATCCATCCATGCCTGCAGTCCTGCCGGCAGGTCTTCCGGATCGAAACGGCCGGTCTCCGAGTAGCCGATGATGGTCGGCGTATTGCTCTCCGCCGAGACCATCACAAACCCTTCGTTCTCCCCGCGGTTAAAGACGTAAAACGCCGCTTCGCCGTTCGCCTGAACAGCGGAATAAGCGTACTTCAGCACGGTACTCGTGCCTGCTGCACGACGAACCGAGGAGTTGCTACGGAAGAAAGATGCAGCCTCTTGAAGCGCCTCTTTTTCACTACGGGGAACTGCATACACGCTCATTCCTAACACAGCGCATAAAACAAGGATAAATCCGGATTTCATAATGATATATTTTTTATAACCTTTCGCCTATAACCTCTACACCGTCCACAGCCGGTATGCCAGGTATCCGCCGTACACGACAAGCAGCAATGCGCCTGCCCATCGTTGAACCTTACGTTCTTTATTCGTCTTGACCGCCAGCCAGACGATGATGCTTCCCATCGCCGCCATGCAGGCGTCTAACTCTATCCCTTCATACGCCGGAAGCGGATGGATAACGGCACTCGTGCCGAGGACGAAGAAGACGTTGAAGATGTTCGAACCGAAAACGTTACCGATAGCGATGTCGGAGTTATGCTTGGCGGCAGCGATAACCGAAGTGGCTAACTCCGGCAGAGAGGTACCTAAGGCCACAATCGTCAGACCGATGATCGCTTCGCTTACGCCCATGCGTGTCGCTAAATCCACGGCGCTTTTCACAATCAGTTCCCCCCCAACGACAAGCCCTACCAGACCGCCGATAATCAGTGCTATAGCCCGTCTGACGGGAATCTCCTTGGTACTTGGTACTTCGTCACTTGGTCCTTCCTCCGGGTGGTCTTTGGCGTGGCGGAAGGTGTTATAAAGGAAATAGCAGAAGAACGCTAACAACACTGCGCCGCCGAGGTGACCTATCCCCTTGCCGGCTTCGCCGAAAGGCAATTGTACAGCCACGAGGATCAATACCAACACCCCGGCGATGATAGACATCGGGATGTCAAAGTCCCGGCTGCGTTTCTGTGAGACTATCGGATAGACCAGCGCTGTCAGACCGAGGATGACAAAGGTGTTGATGATGTTCGAACCTACGATATTCGTGATCGCCAGGTCCGTACTGCCTTCTGCCACGGAGACCATGTTTACCACGAACTCCGGCATACTTGTACCGAAAGCTACCACCGTCAGTCCTATCACTAAATCGCTGATACCAAACCGTTTGGCAATCGCCGAAGCACCATCGACTAACCAGTCCGCACCTTTCACCAGCGCCACAAATCCCACGACGATGCATACCGCCGCCACCCACCATCCGTAAGCTAATAAATCTTCAATCATAAATCTAAAATCTTAAATTGCGCTTTTTGTTTATACATTGAACAAAAAGTGCATGATATCTCCGTCTTGCACGAGGTAGTCTTTGCCTTCGATGCCAAGTTTGCCGGCTGCGCGGCATTGCGCCTCGCCGCCGAGCGCCACGAAGTCCTCATATTTGATTACTTCTGCGCGAATGAATCCGCGCTCAAAATCCGTATGGATCACGCCGGCACATTGCGGCGCTTTCATGCCCTCGCGAAACGTCCACGCGCGTACCTCATCGCTACCGGCGGTGAGGAACGTACGCAGCTTGAGTAGCGCGTACGCAGCCTTGATAAGGCGGTTCACTCCGCTCTCCTCCAGACCGATCTCCTCGAGGAACATCTGCCGCTCTTCGTAACTCTCCAGCTCTGCGATCTCGCTCTCTATCTTCGCCGCAAGTACCAGCACTTGTGCGTCCTCGTCTTTGACCGCTTCGCGCACTTGCTCTACGTAGGCGTTGCCCGTTACGGCGGAACCCTCATCTACGTTGCAGACGTACATCACGGGTTTGTTCGTCAGCAGGAAGAGGTCTTTCGCTGCAGCCTCTTGCTCTTTGTTCTCCAGCTCTACCGTGCGGGCATTCTTACCCTGCGAAAGTGCCTCGCGGTACTTCACCAGCACCTCGAGTTGCAGTTTCGCGAACTTGTCGCCACCGGCTTTAGCGGCTTTCTCGCATTTCTGAATACGTGCCTCCACGGTCTCCAGGTCCTTCAGCTGCAGCTCTGCGTCGATGATCTCTTTGTCGCGCACAGGATTCACGGAGCCATCTACATGCACCACGTTCTCGTCGTCGAAACAACGCAGCACATGGATGATCGCGTCCGTCTCGCGGATGTTTGCAAGGAACTTGTTTCCCAGTCCTTCACCTTTGCTCGCGCCCTTGACGAGACCTGCGATGTCCACAATCTCCACGGTTGTGGGGATCACGCCGCGTTCGGGATGACATATCTCTCCGAGCTTGATTAGTCGCTCGTCCGGGACGGTGATCACGCCTACGTTCGGCTCTATCGTACAGAAAGGAAAATTGGCGCTCTGCGCCTTCGCATTACTCAGACAGTTAAAAAGGGTACTCTTGCCTACATTCGGCAGACCCACTATTCCACATTGTAAACTCATTATTATTTATTATTTTATAATTTATTTATGGGGTCCCCGACGGGCGCTAACGTGCCACTTGCTGCACCCGGTGGGGAGAGCGGAGGCATCGGTTGCCCGTTCATTTAGCGGAGCGGTATGAAGCAATGCACACCGATTGCCGAACGCGTCTGCAAAGGTACTGCTTTTTTTTGAGATATGCAAATTTTTGGAAACTTTTGTGAAAAAAGCGCGCGGGCACTTGCGTATATCAATATTTTTTTGTACCTTTGCAGCCGCAAAGGTTTTGACTATACAAATTTAATCCATTTAATACTTAAAAACTATGGCAAAAAAAGCATTGAACAAGTGGACCGCGCCGAAGAGCGTCGCTCCCGAGAAGATCATTCAGTTTGGTGAGGGTAACTTCCTCCGCGCATTTGTGGACTGGATCGTATGGAACATGAACGCAAAGACGAACTTCAACGGTTCGGTGGCTGTCGTTCAGCCGATTGACAAAGGTATGGTAGAGTGGCTGAATGGTCAGGACTGCTTGTATCATGTCAACCTGCAGGGTCGTCTGGATGGTAAGGCAGTGAACTCGCTGGAGCGTATCGACGTCATCTCGCGTGCGCTGAATCCGTACACCCAGAACTGGGCGTACATGGCGCTCGCAGAGCAGCCGGAGATCCGTTTCGTCATCTCCAATACCACCGAGGCAGGTATTACTTTCGATCCCGCTTGTAAGTTCACTGACGCTCCCGCTTCTTCGTATCCGGGCAAGCTGGTTCAGCTCCTCTTCCGCCGCTACAAGACTTTCAACGGCGATCCGACCAAAGGTCTGATCTTCATGCCGTGTGAGCTGATCTTCCTCAACGGTCACCACCTCAAAGACTGCATCCGCAAGTATATCGAGCTCTGGAAAGACGATTTCGGAGCAGACTATGCCGGCTTCAAGGAGTGGTTCGAGAAATACAACTACGTCTGCGCTACCCTCGTGGATCGTATCGTACCGGGCTTCCCGCGCAAGGATATCGCTGAGATTCAGGAGAAAGTGGGCTACAATGACAACCTCGTTGTTCAGGCCGAGATCTTCCACCTCTGGGTGATCGAGAAACCGGAGAACATGTCCATCGAGGAGCTCGAGGCTGAGTTCCCGGCTAACAAAGCCGGTCTGAACGTCCTCATCGCTGAGAGCGAGAAGCCGTACCACGAGCGCAAGGTGACGCTGCTGAACGGCCCGCACACCGTCCTTTCGCCGGTTTCCTACCTCTCCGGCGTGAATATCGTTCGTGACGCTTGCAACCACGAGATCCTCGGCAAGTACATCCACAAAGTGATGTTCGACGAGCTCCTCGAGACGCTGAACCTGCCGAAGGATGAACTGAAGGCGTACGGCGAATCCGTACTCGAGCGTTTCAACAACCCGTACGTAGATCACCAGGTAACCTCGATTATGCTGAACTCCTTCCCAAAATTCGAGACCCGCGACCTGCCGGGTCTGAAGGTTTACTTGGAGCGCAAGGGCGAGCTGCCGAAGGGCCTCGTACTCGGTCTGGCTGCTATCATCGAGTACTACAAGGGCGGTACCCGTGAGGACGGTGCTCCGATCCAGCCGAATGACGCACAGGAGATCATGGATCTCTTGAAGGAACTCTGGGCAACCGGCGACACCCGCAAGGTGGCAGAAGGCGTGCTCGGCGCTACCGACATCATCTGGAAAGAGTCAAAAGAGGACCTCAACAAGATCCCGGGTCTGACCGACCTCGTAGAGCTGTACCTCAACTCCATCGAGTCCATCGGCATGCTCAAGACCGTTCAGCTCATGCTCACTGCCGACAAGGTAGATGACGTCATCGCAAAGATCAAAAGCTTATTCTAATATGACCAATATTCTTAAAATCAATCCGGCGGATAATGTGGTGGTAGCGATACAACCGCAGACCGCCGGTGCGGTTATTGAAGTGGACGGCAAGCAGATTACCGTGTTGGAAGATGTGCCTGCCGGACATAAGATAGCCATCACCGATCTCGCAGAGGGCGAGAACGTCATCAAGTACGGTTTCCCGATCGGTCATGCCAAGGAGGCGAAGAAAGCCGGTTCCTGGATGAACGAGAATAATATCAAGACCAACCTCGCTGGCCTGCTCTCCTATGAGTACCATCCGAAAGAGGTCGTTCTCAACATCCCTGACGAGAAACGCACTTTCATGGGCTACCGCCGCAAGGACGGTCAGGTGGGTATCCGCAACGAGGTGTGGATCATTCCGACCGTAGGGTGCGTCAACGGTATCATCCAGCGTTGTGCCGAGCGTCTGCGTCAGGAGACCGGCGCAGATAACATCTTCGCCTTTCCCCATAACTACGGCTGCTCGCAGCTCGGCGACGACCACGAGAACACGAAGAAGATCCTGCGCGATATGATCCATCACCCGAACGCGGGTGCCATTTTGGTAGTGTCGTTGGGTTGTGAGAACAACCAGCCGGATGTCTTCAAGGAGTTCTGCGGCGAGATCGACGAGGACCGCGTGAAGTTCGTGACAACCCAGAAGATCAAGGGCGACGAGGTAGAGTACTGTATGCCGATCTTGCGCGAGCTCTATACCAAGACGCAGCATGACAAACGTGTGGCAGTACCGTTGAGCGAACTGCGCGTGGGACTCAAATGCGGCGGAAGTGACGGTTTCAGCGGTATTACGGCGAACCCGTTACTCGGCATGTTCTCCGACTGGCTCGTAGCACAAGGCGGTACGACCGTACTGACCGAGGTGCCGGAGATGTTCGGCGCAGAGACCATCCTCATGGACCGTTGTGCCAACAAAGGGCTCTTTGACCAGACAGTCTCCCTCATCAACGACTTCAAGGACTACTTCCTGTCTCACGGCGAACCGGTTGGCGAGAACCCCTCTCCGGGTAATAAAGCTGGCGGAATATCGACCCTCGAGGACAAAGCTCTCGGTTGTACGCAGAAATGCGGTAAGTCCCTCGTGCGCGGCGTGATGCCTTATGGCGAGAGGCTGCAGGTGAAGGGACTCAACCTCCTTTCTGCGCCGGGTAACGACCTCGTGGCTTCGACAGCACTCGCTTCCTGCGGATGCCACATGGTGCTCTTCACCACGGGGCGCGGCACGCCGTTTGGCACGTATGTTCCGACGATGAAGATCTCCACGAACTCGAACCTGGCGAAGAACAAACCGAATTGGATTGATTTCAATGCGGGTGTGATTGCCGAGGGCGAACCGATGGAGGAGGTAGCGAAACGCTTTGCAGAGTTCGTCATCGCGGTAGCTAACGGCACGAAGACCAATAATGAGAAGAACGGCTATCACGAGATAGCGATCTTTAAGAACGGTGTCACTCTTTGATCTGTTCTACCCGCGAACGTGTCCGTTTTGCGGCGGGTATATCAGCGACCGACAGATAGCGGCGGAGCATATCGAATGGATCTGTCCGAAGTGTTGGTCGCGTTTGCCCCGCACGGAGCAGGATATCAAGGCGGAGAATAGTACAGAGATGGCGCTGACGGAAGGTAAGACGTCGGAGAAGAAACGTCTGCATCTAAGTCGCGCGGGAGCGTACCTCTTTTATGAGAAAGGTCACGCGATTCAGAGAGTTATTCACCGGATGAAGTACAGCGACCTGCCGGAGTGGGGGATGGAGTTGGGCAGGCAGGCGGTGTTAGACTGGCGCGATGAGACGTTCTTCGGCGAGATGGATGTGATCATCCCTATACCGCTACACCCCCGGCGGATGCATGAACGGGGGTATAATCAGTCGGAGTATATCGCCCGCGGAATCAGTGAGTTCACGGGCATCCCGATTGATACGAGTCATCTGACGCGTGTTCGTAATACGCCCAAGCAGGCGTTGCAGGACGGCGAAGGACGAAAGACCAATGTGGAGGGCGCGTTTGCAGTGAATCATCCCGAGCAGCTCTATCACAAGCGGATTTTAGTCGTGGATGACCTGATTACTACCGGCGAGACGATGCGTGCCTGTCTGCAGGCCATGCGCATCATCCGCGGAGCACAAATAAGCGTCTTTGCATTGTGCAAAGCACAGTAAAATGACCCAATAGTACATGAATAAATGGTACATGAATTTGATTTTTTGATTATTGGTGGCGGCGTAGCAGGCATGAGTTTTGCGCTGCAGGTAGCCCGCACCGGTAAGTACCGCATCGCGTTGTGTTGCAAGACGACGCTGGATGAAGCCAACACGGCCAAAGCACAAGGCGGCATTGCGTCAGTGACCAATCTCTTGGTCGATGATTTTGAGAAGCATATCCACGACACCATGGTAGCGGGCGACTGGTTAAGCGACCCGGCTGCTGTGGAGCAAGTGGTGCGCAACGCGCCGAGAGGCATCGAGGAGTTGGTACAATGGGGTGTGAACTTCGACAAGAAGGAAGACGGCGAGTTTGACCTCCACCGCGAGGGCGGTCACTCTCAGTTCCGTATTCTTCACCATGCGGACGACACGGGCGCGGAGATTCAGAGAGGATTGATGGAAGCGGTGCGCCGCAATCCGTATATAGACGTCCTGGAGAACCATTTTGCAGTAGAGATCATCACCCAGCACCATCTGGGAGTTCGTGTGACAAGGCGGACTCCGGATATCGAGTGCTACGGCGCATATATCTTGAATCCCGAGACGCAGAAGATTGACACGTACCTGAGTCGTATCACGCTCATGGCAACCGGTGGCACCGGAGCTGTGTACGCGACTACGACCAACCCGGAGATAGCTACGGGCGACGGCATCGCGATGGTCTATCGCGCCAAGGGACAGGTCAAAGATATGGAGTTCGTGCAGTTCCACCCGACCTCGCTCTTCAACCCCGCGGAGACGCACCCGGCGTATCTCATCACGGAGGCGATGCGCGGCTACGGAGGTATCCTGAGACTGCCCAACGGAGAGGAGTTCATGCAGAAATACGACCCGCGTCTGTCTCTCGCGCCGCGGGATATCGTTGCGCGTGCGATAGATAATGAGATGAAGATCCACGCTATCGATCATGTGTGCCTCGACGTGACGCACAAGGACCCGGAGGAGACCAAGCATCATTTCCCCAATATCTACGCCAAATGTCTTTCTATAGGCATTGATATCACCAAGGAGTATATCCCCGTAGCACCTTGTGCGCACTACATGTGCGGAGGCATCAAGGTGGATCTGGATGGGCAGAGTACCATCCGCAGGTTATACGCCGTAGGCGAGTGTTCCTGTACGGGTCTGCACGGAGGAAATCGTCTGGCGTCTAACTCGCTTATCGAAGCGGTCGTTTACGCCGACGCGGCAGCCAGACATAGTCTCTCTGTTATCGATGAGTATGATTTCAACCGCGCTGTACCGGAGTGGAATGACGAGGGTACGCTCTCTAACGAAGAGCGCGTGCTGATTGCGCAGGACGTGAAAGAGGTCGGTCAGATCATGTCCACGTATGTGGGTATCGTTCGTTCGGACTTACGTCTGAGAAGGGCTTGGGAGCGTCTCGATCTGCTCTACGAAGAGACCGAAGAACTCTTCAAGCGCGTGAAGGCGACGAAAGACATCTGCGAGTTAAGAAACATGATCAATGTCGGCTATCTGATTACCCGTCAGGCATTGGAGCGCAAAGAGAGCAGGGGCTTGCATTACTCGATTGACTACCCCCGTACGGATAATCATCATCCGCAAGAAGTATGGTAAATGATCTGCGTATGCGAAAAACAGGAATCATCATCTTATTCTTCATCTTCTCCGTCCTGTCGGTATGGGCGGAGGACGTTGTGTATCTGACGACGGAGCAGTTTAAAGCCCGGATTTTCGATTATCGGCACAATAAGGAATGGCAGTACGCCGGCGATAAACCCTGCGTGATTGATTTTTATACCACATGGTGCGGCCCTTGCAAGCGACTGGCGCCTATCATGGAGGAGATGAGCCAGAAATACTGCGATCAGGTCATCTTCTACAAGGCGGACACGGAGCGCGAGCGTGAGCTGGCGTACGTCTTCGGCATCAACTCTATCCCGCAGGTGTTGTATATCCCGCAAGAAGGCAAACCGATGCTGCTCAAGGGATTGTATCCCAAGGAAGAGATTGAGAAGATCATCGATGAGTTTTTACTAAAAAAAGAGAGATAAATGCAGGTAGAGTTTGCGCTGTTGGTATTGTCCTTGTTGTTCTTTATCAGTATTTTTGCGGATAAGATCGGCTATAAGTATGGTGTACCTGCCCTGCTGCTTTTCTTGGCGGTAGGTATGTTCTTCGGTTCGCACTCGCTGGGTGCGTTCTTCGAGACCGACCGCGTGGAGATTGATATCGACACGGCGGAGGCGCTGAGTACGGTAGCGATGTGTATCATCCTTTTTACCGGCGGCATGGAGACGAAGATGAGCGATATCAAGTCGGTCCTGGCGCCGGGAATCACCTTGGCTACTTTAGGCGTCTTGCTGACATGCCTCATTACAGGCGTGATCATCTATTATATCTTCGGATGGATCAATGCCGTAGCGAGTGTGTCGATATGGGTGGCGTTGCTCATGGCGGCGACGATGAGCAGTACGGATAGCGCGAGTGTGTTCTCTGTATTGCGCACGAACGGTATCGGAATGAAGCATAACCTCCGGCCGCTCCTGGAGTTGGAGTCCGGCGCGAACGATCCCATGGCTTACGTCCTGACGACGACGCTGATAGGGGTCGTACTCACGGCGCAGAAGTTCCCCGGCGCAGAGCACGCTATCTCTGCCCTTTCCGTCGTGCAGATCATCGCTATCCAGCTGGTGATGGGGACCGTCCTGGGATTCGCTTTGGGCGAGGGACTGGTGATGATCATGAGGAGGGTCAAGTTAGGCAACGAAGCGTTGTACCCCATCATGATTTTGACGGCGTGTATCTTCATCTTCGCCGTGACGTATTACCTGAAGGGAAACACCTATCTGGCGGTTTATGTAGGAGGACTGATCATCGGTAACAGCAAGTTCACCCGGAAGCGCCAGACCAAGTCTTTCTTCAGCGGTCTGGTATGGCTCAGCCAACTGGTGATGTTCCTGATGTTAGGTCTGATGGTGAACCCGATTGATCTACTCAATTATAAAGTATGGTTGCCGTGTCTGATTATCAGTATCGTGATGATTTGTATCTCCCGTCCGGCTGCCGTATGGCTCTGTATGTGGCCGTTCAAGCAGTACCACGGGCGAGACAAACTGATGCTCAGCTGGGTTGGCCTGAAAGGTGCGGTACCGATTATCTTCGCCATTATGTGCAAGGCGCAAGGGGTGCCGTCTGCCGACTTGATCTTCAACGTGGTCTTCCTCTGCACGATCGTCTCGCTCTTGGCGCAAGGCACGACACTAACCTGGATGGCGCAGAAACTGAACCTCGCAACCTCGCAGAAAGAGACGCGGTCGCTGGAGCAGTTTGACCTGGACTTGCCGGATGAGATACAGTCTTCCGCGCGCGAGGTAGAAGTGAAAGAGGCGATGCTGGAGAAAGGCTGTACGCTGCGCGAGATCACTATCCCACCGCATACGCTGGTGATCATGGTCCGCCGCGGAGAGGACTTCTTCGTACCTACCGGTTCCAGCGAACTGAAGATAGGCGACCAGCTGTTGGTGATCTCCGATAAAGACGCACAGGCTACTTATCAGCACATGATTGACGACGCGGAGGAAGAAGCACAATGGAGAGAAGAGATGCGCGAAAAAGCCCGCGAGCGGTTCATCCGCATGACTAAATGGATTCCGAAAAGGAAATAAATTTGAAACTTGAAATCATAAATCATAAATCCTAAATGAAAACTACCGTTTTCCTGACCGGCGCAACCGGTACCATGGGCTATGCCGGCATGACAGAGATCCTGAAATACCCCGAGCTGTATGACTTACGTATCCTGGCGCGACCGAGTAAGAAGAATAAGGAGCTCTTGGCTCCCCTCACCGCTAACCCCTCACCGCTAACCGTTATCTGGGGCGACCTCACGAAGTACGAGGATGTACTAAAGGGAGTCACGGGTGCGGATATCGTACTGCACGTAGGCGGTATGGTCTCGCCGCAGGCAGATTATCGGCCGAAGGCAACGCTGCGCACGAATATCTCTGCGGCGCAGAATATCACCAAGGCGGTCTTGGCGCAACCGGAAGAGAAACAACCGAAAGTGGTCTATATAGGTTCGGTGGCGCAAATGGGCGATCGTCGCGAACCGCTTCATTGGGGCCGTGCGGGAGATCCTGTCTGCGTCTCGGCGTATGACCATTATGGTCTGACCAAAGTTGCGGCTGAGCGTATCATCACCGACTCGGGTATCAAGACCTGGGTGTCGCTGCGTCAGTCGGGTATCCTTTATCCGGCGATTCTCAAGAACTACGATCCGATCATGTTCCACGTACCTATCCGCGGTGTGTTGGAATGGGCTACGGTAGAGGACAGCGGGCGGCTCTTGGAGCGCGTATGCCGGCCCGAAGTACCGGCAGAGTTCTGGAATAACTACTATAACATCGGCTCGGGTGAAGAATACCGGCTGTCGAACTACGAGTTCGAATGCCTCTTATTAGACTGTATCGGTTGCCCGAAACCCGAGCAGATATTCAATGCGAACTGGTTCACCACCCGTAATTTCCATGGCATGTGGTACATCGACGGAGATAAGCTGGAGAACTATCTTCACTTCCGTGCAAACGTGCCCGTGAAGGAGTACTTCGCTCAGATGGCTAAGGCTCCCTCCCTGCCCGGCGGAATCAAGTTCGCCGCCAAGACCCGCATCGCCAAACTCTTCCCGCATTGCGTGAAAGCAGCTATGTGGTTCATGGCGAATAGCAAGGAGCACGGCACCCAATGGTGGATCAAGAACAAAGTGGAGCAGCGCATCTCTGCGTATTATGGCTCGTTGGAGGCGTATCAGACCATCCCCGACTGGGCGCATTTCGATGTCTCGCATCCTTCTCAGACGCCGGTGCTCCTGGATCACGGCTACGATGAGAGCAAGGACGTGGACGCATTGACCGATGAGGAGTTGAATAAGGCGGCGGCTTTCCGCGGCGGTAAGTACCTCGGTAAGGACACCTGGCAGGACGCTAACGGCAATATCTTCAAGGCCGGTCGCCGGCTGATTCTCTTAGGTGGTCATTGGAGCCCGTTTGACATGCCTTGCCCGTATGACGAACAGACCATCAAGAAGATGAATGCTCAACTTTCAACTTTCAACTTTCAACTTTCAACTATCCCATGGCATTGGGACAAGGTGGCTAAAGAAAACCCCTTCTTTGCGCAACTATGGGCGCCGCTCCACGATGCCAAGGAAGATAATAGTTACGGACCGGAAATTTTTGAAGGCTGGGAATAATGTTCTTCGACGAACTTGCACTATCGGATGAGGTATTAGACGCCTTGTGGGACATGCATTTCGATGAATGCACGCCCGTTCAGGAGAAAGCTATCCCTGTGATCCTGGACCGCCATGATGTCATCGCCTGTGCCCAGACGGGTACGGGCAAGACGGCGGCATATATCCTGCCCTTACTGACCAACCTGGCGTACGACGACCACGATCCGGACAAACTGAACGCGATTATCATGGCGCCTACGAGAGAGTTGGCGCAGCAGATAGACCAGCAGATGGAGGGCTTCGGATACTACGTGCCCTTCTCTTCGGTGCCTATCTACGGCGGTAAGGACAATGGTGCCTGGGGTACGCAGGTTACGGGGCTGCAGAAAGGCGCGGATATCGTCATCGCTACTCCCGGACGGCTCCTGAGCCAGATGAATATCTACGATATCGATTTCTCGGGCGTTAAGTATTTCATTCTGGATGAGGCGGACCGAATGTTGGATATGGGATTTTACGATGATATCATGACCATCGTCCGCAAGTTGCCTAAGGACCGCCAGACCATCATGTTCTCTGCTACCATGCCTCCTAAGATCCGTAAGATGGCGAAAGCTATCATGCGTCATCCCGTAGAGGTGCAGATAGCGGTATCGCGTCCGCCGGAGACGATTAAGCAGATGTTCGCGTACCTGTTCGAAGCGCAGAAAAACGGTTTTATCCAGCTGGCGCTGGAGGGACGGAATCTGAAGAAAGTGATTGTCTTTGCCGGTAAGAAGCAGCGTGTCAAGGATCTTGCGCGCACGCTACGAACCTTGAAGATTGACGCGCGCGCAATGCACTCCGACCTCGAGCAGGCGGAGCGGGATCAGGTGATGTTGGATTTCAGAAACGGGAAGGTAGATGTTCTCGTCGCTACGGATGTCGTGTCGCGAGGGATAGATGTGACGGACGTGCCGCTCGTCATCAATTATGATGTACCGCATGATCCGGAGGATTATGTCCATCGTATCGGCCGTACGGCGCGTGCGGAGAACAGCGGCGAGGCGATCACCCTCGTCTCGCCGGACGATGCACGGTACTGGAAAAGAATTGAAACCTTTATTAAACAACCTATCGTCCGTCTCCCGTTGCCTGATGTCTTAGGCGATGCGCCGCGGATGAATATTCGGAAGCGATCTTAGAGTTTACGAATTCTCCATTCGTTAGGGTAGAGATTATTGAGGCGGTTACCTACGTTCTTGGCGAAACCGAGCGGTACGCCTTCATAGGTCATTAGGACGAGTCCCAAGGGTACGCCGCCGAGCATCAACGCCTCTGTACGAAGATAACTCAATGCTTGTTCGCGCGTCAGCGCAATAGTGGGAAAGGCCTCTTTCTGGAGGTCTTTTATCATGCTCAGGCTATGCTGAGGAGCGATACCTTTGCCGCGTTCTTCGCCTAAACCGAAGCCTAAGGAGATACAGGTCATCTGATCGGATAGAAACTCCACTGTCTCTTTGAATTTCAAGGGATAAGCAGTAGCGAACCGGTCGGAATAACGGATGGCCCATTCGTCGGGATGCTGGAGCCATGAACGCATCACGGGCAGGTACTCAGCCTTGCCGTTCTGACGGTCGTCTTTGCGGTTTTTAGGCTTGAGGTTCACCATCTTCAGCGGCTCGTCATCGTCCTTCCTCAGCGCGCAGATATAGAAACCCTCGCCCTTGGTCTTATGAGGGTAGAAATGGTACCCTGCGTTTCCTTCCGTGATCCCCCATGAAGGGTCATGATCGATAGGCAACACCTCGGCACCAAGGCTCTCGGCGATCCATTCTACGTTCTTCTCGTTCTCTTCCTCATTGAAGGTGCAGGTGCTGTAGATCAGTATGCCGCCGGGTTTGAGCGCGTCCCATACGTCCATCAGAATACTCCTCTGCCGCTCTGCGCAAGCGCGTACTGCCGCAGGGCTCCATTCTGCGCGAGCCTGCTCGTCCTTGCGGAACATACCTTCGCCCGAACACGGCGCATCGACGACGAGGCAGTCGAATAAGTGACGGCATCGCTCGCCGTATTCCGCTGCCGTATTATGCGTCACTACGGTGTTGCCGTTGCCCCATTTCTGAATGTTCTCAGAGAGAACAAACACCCGCTGCCGTACCACTTCGTTGCTTACTAACAGGCCGAAACGGCTCAGATACTCGCTGATGAGCGTACTCTTACCGCCCGGCGCAGCGCATAGATCCAGCACGACCGACGAGGGATCGACATACTGCTCTAATACCTGCTGGAGGAACATCGAACTCGCTTCCTGTACATAGTAGCAACCCGCGTGAAATAAGGGATCGACGGTGAATACCGGTCGTTCGCTCAGGTAGTACCCGTCTATATGCCACGGTACCTCGTCCGTGTCGCAATCGAAAGTCAGGACGTCTATCTTGTTATTCAGCCGGATAGATGTCACGGGCGTCGTCTCCAACGCCCGAATCAGCAGTTCCGCTTCCGCGCCTAACTGCTGATGCATGCTCTCTATGAATTCTACGGGTAGCATCCTTATTTATTTCGGGGTGCAAAGTTACTGCTTTTTTCCGACATACGCAAGACTTCTGAATTTTTTTTAACTTTTATTTGCCTAATTCAAAAAAAATCACTACCTTTGCACCGGTTTTATAAAATCCTAAATCCTAAATCCTAAATCCTAAATCCTAAATCCTAAATCCCAAACCCCCATGCTCCTTTCCGACCATATCTTCTCTCCATCCATGCGTTATGAGTCTCACCGGCTCATTTATACTCCGGATGGTAAACCCGCTATCGAATTGACGGGCATCTTGGCGGCAACTCTCTTGGCTTCCCTTCTGGTAGATACGCCCGAAGGCAACGCCCGCGGCATCCGCCTCTATACGGACGATGAGAAAGAGGCCTTCTTCGCCCTTTACGACCGCGAAGTCCTGCGTGACGACTGGGGCTATCTCTCTGCCGAACTCAACCAACTGCGCGATAACTACGTCCAGCTGATGGATGACCCGGACAGCCTCATCGGACTCTGCCCCAATAGACGCCTCCTCTCTCTCGCGATGGAGCTGTTGACAAACTACATGCGCCGCCTGGCCTTGGAGCCTTTCGGGGAACATATATGGGAAGCCATGCCTTGGAAAATGCCTTTCGCCCAATGGCTCATAGACGCCGCACGCGTCGAGACACGCCGCCAGCGGTTCCTCCAAACCGATTGGACCGATATCCCGGCCGTCATCCAACTCGCGGATATTCCCGATCAGACAGAAGAACCGACCTTCTTTTTTGAGGGCGAGAAAGCCGCCGACATCATGCAGCGGTACCTCCAATGGCTCTCCGACGAATATGTGGCGATGAAGCAGGGAATACCCGGCTCCAAAATCACCTCTGCCGACCGCTCCTTCATCTTCTCTCAGGAAACCGATTGGGCGTTTTTGTCCGATGAGATAGACCAATTATCGGCCTCCGAAAAGGAAGATTGGCTCCAATGGCAAAAGGAGTGGAACCTGTTCCTTTCCGACCGACTCCTGCCCAAAAAGGAGATCCGTTTCTGGGCGGATGATGTGCCCGAAGAGGCGCAGGAACATCTCCTCTACCATCTCCAACTCATGGAGCAACATCCTGCCCATTTCCGCGATCTCACCGCCGCCGTCTATGCCATGCGACAACTCGGCTACATCCGCCGCAAATGCTCCGATTCCGACATGCGACAATGGCTCAGCGAGCATCTCAAACTCGATTATACCGAGCGCAACAACGCCTCGCAGTTCCGGCGCGCCATGCGCGAGCATGGACGCTATACGCCTCAGGTGCGGGACGAAGTCATCGCACTCGAATCTATGGGGTATTTCCGCTTTCAAGCTCCCGCAACAGAATAACCCGTACGTAATTGCCGAATTGGGCGATTATACGCTTACCCGTTATAGGATCCGCATACCCGTTCGCCTGATTGAGCCAGCGTTCATACAACTCGGCATAGCGCGGATGACCGGTGTCGTGAATAATCCGGGATGCCTCTTGGCAAACCTCCTTCCATTTGCTGTTCTGTACTTCCTCTGCCGCTGTCCGCGGCGAATGTTTATAGTCACGCCTGTCGCGGGCAAATGCCTCTTTCGGACCGCGTTTGATGATCTTTCCGTCAGGAAGACGGAATGTTTTTTGCCGCATTACAATGCGGTCTTTCTTGTTCAATTTGCCGGTTAATTCTTCAATCCCGGCTGCTGTAGTAAAAATTGCCATAATCTTAAATTTGATTTGTTACGGATGCTTTCAAACGTTAGTTCTTCGTTCGTTCTTTGTTGGTCCTTGCTTAGTTCTTATCGACCCGTCTGCCTAACATCCACCTGACATCCTCCTGCACGTCGTCCATTAGGTCGGATGTCATCCGACAATAATTTTTTGTTATGTCGCTTTGTCGCTTTGTCGCTTTCTGTGTAATCTGCTATATGTCAGCCGATTACAACGGTGTTTAAAAGCGACATAGCGACATAGCGTCACGCTACTTTTCGATATTGACCATGATTGGTCTTTTCTACAAGCCCGTTTTCTATCCAAATTAGATTCCATCTTTCTACGGTGCGTTTGGATATGCCTTGACGCTTTGCTTCTTCGGCTAAATCGCTATGGTTGTATTCCGCCTTCAGTTGCTCGAATACCACCTTCCTCTGGTCAATCGGCTTGATCTCAGGCACGCACTCTTGCTTCTCTCCGTCTATCATCCGGTAAGCCGCTGCCATATGCAGTAGCATCTTGTTCCCGATTATCTCCGCCGCCTCATAGTCCTCATCGCTACAATAGAGTGTATCGACCATATATGGGCGATTGTTGTGTCTCTCTGTTTCGTCCCTTATACTGTCTGGTATCCGGCCTTCCGTATGTTCATTCCCCCGCATTGAATGCGGGCTTTCTTCTCCCTTCAGCGCCGAGTCCCCTCTCATCGCCGTCAACGCCATCGCTATCCGTTCGATCTGTACCGCCATACGCACTACCGCCGAGTGAAAATTATCGCCCAAGAGCCCGATGAGCGTCCTGTACTCTACCTCTAAATGTTCGCCCAGCCGCTCTTTCTGCGCCTCCGTCAAGCTCCATTCCTGCTCCCCGCCTTCCATCAGCCGCTCGTACGTCCGCAGCAAACGCTGACCGACGATCTTCGGAACCGCGCTCTGCCCGCCTTTCGAACTCACATACCGCTTGTCAAACGGATTGGTACCTTTGATCACCACCGTCAGCAAACGGCTGAAATAACCATTCTCCACGCTCGGAACCAGCGCTTTGTACTGCCCGAAAGTACCTGTCAGCAGCATACTCAGCCTCGGATTTCTAATCTCTGAAGCTCCCTTGACGCGGTTCCTGCTGATTGCCTCATGTTCCGCCGCTTTGCGAAGAGCCGTGTTGTAATTCGCAGCCGCGTTCCTCCAGATGTCCGTGATGACGCTTCCTTCGCTCTCGTGCATATACCCGCAACCGCCTTGTTCCTCCAGCGCCTTGTAAAACGCAGCTAAGGTACTGTCGCCCGCAATCAACATCGGATACTGCTCGTCAATCACCCGCACCATCTCCAGCGCCTGATTGGCAATACCCTTACCGCTCGCCGCGGCTGCCAGAATGAAACATTGCAGGTTTGCGTAGTACTTCTTCCCCGTCGGACCATAATGAAAATACAGATTAGGTACGCACGCGCTCGCTGCCGCAAGCGTCGCCATCAGGATAATATCCTGCTCTTCCGGCGTCGCAGCTAACGAAAGCATCTCTTGTACATTCTCAGGAAGTTTCTGCATGTCGAGATGTTCAACGATGCGGAGGTCTTCCTGTCCCTCCGTTAAGTTAAGGTCTTTAATCATAATGTCAAATTACTGGTGTTACGTTAATTGTATCGCATATGTATATATCTTATTGATAAATAGTAAATTACGAGAATGATATTATTTTTTTATTTAAATCAGAAATGTTTTTTGTGTTTATGTCTTTGAGAGCTTTTACTCATAGGGTTGTGCGAATTGGTAGTAAAAACTATCTGTAAACTTGCTTGCAAGGAGTTTTTAGTAACAATTTGAACAAGGAGCATCGCTCCTAAAGCTCTCAAAGGGTTTTGTTTGTTTTTTGTTAATTTTAGTACATCAGTACTATTCTAATTTTATTGCAACAGTAATATAAGCGCCCCCGCAACCTTTTTCGCTATCTCCCCGTCTCTCAGTTTTATCCCCTGCAACAGCAAAACACCATCTATCCACTTGTATTTCAGCCTTTTACAAAAACCTATTTCCCTGCTGTTTCTTTTTTGCCCCTCACCCCTAAGTGCTGAACGCTTACTTCTACGTCATACATTGCCGTTTTCGGCCGTTTTCTTGAAGGAATCCGGTGGTAGCGATATCGCTACATCCAAGCGGGAGCGGGTAGCAGGGTATCCGGATGCTTGCATACGAGTAGCCTGATAGACGGGCACGCAGGGTTGCGGGTTAGCAACCGGGATTCCGCGTTTTCTGCGCGCAGCGGTTTTCGATTAAAGAAGTGTTTTTTATTTTTTTCATTAAAAAACGCAAAATATGTTCGCAAAATTTGCATATCTCAAAAAAAAGTAGTACCTTTGTAGCGAATTTTTCGTGGCGAAAAAGCCGTGACGTAAAATACGATATGAATAAAATCTTTAAAATCAGAACGTTATGAAAGATTTTGCTCCTTACTTCAACCCGTTTTCTATCACGTCTTATATGGGACCGGAGTATTTCTGCGACCGTATAAACGAGACGAAAGAATTAGCGGACGCTTTACGCAACAGACGTAATGTGACCTTAATTAGTCCTCGTCGTGTTGGCAAAACAGGATTGATTCAGCATTTATTTCATTCGCTGGAATCCAAGCAGGTGCATTGCATCTATGTGGACTTATTCAGCACGTCTAATCTGCAGGAATTTACGAAGGTCTTTGCAGAAGCAGTACTGAACGCACGTATTACCCCTTATTCTGAGCGCGTTTGGCAAGAAATCACCCATTTTTTTGCTTCGTTACGTCCGGTCATTACGCCCGACCCGATAAGCGGAATGCCTCAATGCTCGATTGATATTCAGCCTAAACGCGAAGAGTGGACCTTACAACAGATTTTTGCTTATCTGGAGAAATCCGAACTGCCGTGTTATATTGCGTTGGATGAGTTCCAAGTCATCGCAGAGTATCAGGACGTGAAAATGGAGGCATTGTTGCGCAGCTATATCCAGCAATTGACGAATGTGCAGTTTATCTTTGCCGGCAGTAAAAAGCATATGATGACTGAGATGTTTGCATCCGCTAAGCGCCCGTTCTATCGCAGCTCGCAGATGATGAATATCGATGTGATTGATGAACAGCAGTACTATCAGTTTGCGGCTAAGCATCTTGCTGCAAACGGCCAGCAGATAGATGAAGGTACTTTTCATGAACTCTACCAACTGGTAGATGGCTATACGTGGTTTGTACAGGCACTGTTAAACCGACTTTATCAGACCAAGAATCCGCAAATAGATTTTAATACCGTGTCGCAGACACTTAACCGGATACTGCAAGAAGAAGTGAGTTCGTATCAGATGTATTGCCGTCTAATTACGGATCGGCAATTACGTGTCATTCGTGCTATAGCGAAAGAAGGGAATGTGAAAGAACCGGGTAGCAATGCCTTCCTTCAGAAATACCAACTGGGTGCGTATAGTACAGTCCGAGGGGCTATTCTTGCGATGGTTGAGAAAGAATTGCTGTACCAAAAAGAAGATGGCAGCTATGTGGTGTATGATAAGTTCTTCGGTCATTGGCTAAAGCAATATATCCCCTAAGTTATAGGACTCAAGTAAGACTTATTCCACCATTAAGCAGCCCGCTGCGTCACCATTCCACCATTAAGCAGCTCTGCTGCGTCACCATTTTTTATTTTTTTTCATTAAAAAACGCAAAATGTGTTCGTAAAATTTGCATATCTCAAAAAAAACAGTACCTTTGCAGCAAAATTGAAATTTATTACTTTATAATAATCATAAAATAATAAAAACGTGAAAGCATCGGATAATCCTTTTATAATCAGTGGTTATGAGGGTGCACATTACTTCTGTGACCGGTGCGAAATTCAGCAGGTAGATGAGGCCTTGGATTATATCCTCAAAACGCAGTCCTATGTGTATGAAGAGACTATCTCTCGTTTGCCGGAAAAACAGACTATGACGCTCATAGCACTCTCCCAAAACGGTCCTACTAAAAGTATTACTGCCTCCGCATTTGTGGAGAAATATAGTCTTCAATCCGCAAGTACAGTACAGTCTGCTATGAAGGGGTTGCTGGAAAAAGACTTTGTTACCTTTGAGAAGGGTATATATTCTGTTTACGACATATTTTTGGATTACTGGATTCAACGGATGTATTAAGACATATTTTTTGCTTTTTCCTCTTCCATTAATCACTCCACCATTAAGCAGCTCCGCTGCGTCACCATTTTTTTAGGTTTATGGCTGACGCTGGGTTGTTTACCTCCTTTGGAGGTGAGGGATCGCTCAAACGCTTACTTCTACGTCATACTACGCAGTTTTCGTCCGTTTTTTTAGAAGGAATCCGGATGGAGCGATTGTCGCTACAGCCAAGTGGGAGAGGACTTATGGCTGTCTGGGGGCTTGCTCACAAGCAGGCAGAAGGGCTATCACGCAAGGTTGCGGGTTTGCAACCGGGATTCCGCGTTTTCTAAGAGCACAGCGAGTTTTCGATTAAATATTAAAAATAAATTTGCATATCTCAAAAAAAGTAGTACCTTTGCAGCGAAAATGTGATTTTTATTGCTGTAAACATGGCTGAAAATGTGATTTTTCATAGTGAATAATACAAGAAAAATGTGATTTGTGTTATGGAAATGCTTGAGAGAAAGATAGATACGTATCTCGCGAAGTGGAAAAATACCCTGTCTCGGAAGCCTCTGATCGTAAAAGGAGCAAGGCAGATTGGTAAACCCGTTAGCGGTTTTCGATTATTAAGATTAAAACACGTACAAGGTGCCTTGGTCGAAGTAGTAACGCTCGATCTGGGCGCGGCGTTCCGTACCGAAATTAACAAGGATAGCAATGGGCCATCCGGTTGCACGCAGATAGCCAAAAGTCTGATAGTGCTCCTTCTCTGTCAACTGCGTCAACGCCTTACACTCAATGATAATATTTCCCATAGGAGATTCCACCACCAAATCCATCTTGAGAAAGGCCTCCAGCGGTTCGCCATTGAAGAGCGGATGGTACTGCAGTTCCTTATGAAAGATTAATCCTTTTGATCTCAGTTGCTTCGCCAACGCTTCTTGGTAGATATACTCGGGAAGACCACCTCCGAGTTGTTTGTACACCTCATGGATACAGCCCACCACTTCATAAGAGACCTGTACTAATTGCTGGCGTTTGGGCTCTTCCACTTGCTGCAGTCGTTGGGGTTTCTGCGGCAGAAAGGATCGTAGTTCTTCCTTGGTCATAATCCTGATTTTAAATTTCCGTGCAAAGGTACAACAATAAATTGAATTATGCAAATATCTACGCAGAAAGTTTATTATTTAACCGAAAACGCGCGCTTTTGGCGCTTTTAGAAAACGATCGTTATCGGATGTAAAAAAATGTTTTCGTCCGTTTTTTAGAAGGAATCCGGATGGAGTGATTATCGCTACAGCCAAGTGGGAGAGGACTTATGGCTGTCTGGGAGCTTGCTCACAAGCAGGCAGAAGGGCTATCACGCAAGGTTGCGGGTTAGCAACCGGGATTCCGCGTTTTCTAAGAGCGCAGCGAGTTTTCGATTAAATATTAAAAATAAAAAACTATGGCTGAGTTGTTTGGAGTAGATAAGTCGTCCATCAGTCGGCACTTGAAAAATATATTTGAGACGGAGGAATTGGATGAAAAAGTGGTTGTTGCAAAAATTGAAAAAACCACTCATCATGGTGCTATAACAGGAAAAATGCAGACATGAGTTTTTTGCACTTTTTTTGTATTTTTGCACCGTGAAAAGTGCATAGATGGTGTAAATATGCACTTTCTAGAGTGCAAATATAACAAATAAACCTATAGTAGACGGAGCATAAGGTGATTTCCAAGAGCGCATTTGGATTGATGTACTAACTTATAAGACTCAAGTAAGGGTTTAGTAAGACTCAAATAAGGGTAATCCTAAACCCTCCTCCATTAATCAATCGGCTTACGCCGAAGCAATTTTTTTATGTTTTTTTCTAAAATATCGTTTTCTCTTGTTTTCTTCGCGTAAGCGGTTTTCTGCGCGCAGCGAGTTTTCGATTATATATTCCCTACACCCAAAAATCCCTAAAATTGCGCAAAATAGGTAGCAAAATATATTTTTTTTGCATTTTTTCTCAAAAATACTTTCGTATATCAATATTTTTTCGTACTTTTGCACCCGATTTAAAATTTTATATAACGCATATATGCACATACGCAATTTAATATTGACGATTTTTACTACCTTTGCGGCCGTATTGATGCTGGCCGTTTCCCTTCCTGTATGTTCCCAAGAACTTGCTAATCAAGATACACTTATAGCGGATGATTCTCTTGCTGTGGACACGATTATGAATAGTGACCCGGAGTGGTACGTAGCCCCTATGACGCACGACCTTGCGCGCGCGCCTTTCCGCGCTCCGGCGGCTGCATGCCCTATTGACTCGGTACGTACGTTTAATGTGGACTCGGTGCTGGAGAGCGTCTCGGTCTATGAGTATGGCGATACGACACGGACGATGATCTGGACGGTCAACCCCGACGACGGCTCCCGCTACGGTTCCGGCCGTGAGGAGTCGGCTTCGACTGCTTCTTCCACCTACTCGGCTACCTACGCTTGGGATAATACGACCAACGACTGGGCGGGTACCTCTCGCGAGGAGCACTATTTCGTAGCAGGTAAAGATACAACATATCTCGTTTATGCCTGGGTGAACAATGCTTGGGTGGTGAATACGAAATATACCTACGTCTTTGACGGTTCCGGCCGTGAGACGGAGTTCACTACCTATGAGCGCAATGCCTCAGGACAGTTGGCGTATTCCAAACAACGTATCCGTGAGTACAACGCCGCCGGCAAGACGACGCTGGATATCCAATATACTGCGCATAACGGCTCCGATTGGTCTGCCGGCACGAAAGAACTCTGGGAGTTTAATGCCTCCAGTCTGCAGACTCTCCGCGAGAAATATACTCTGGCTAATAGCGATTGGACAATAACCCTGCGTGAGATAAAAGGTTACGATGCTGCCAATAATAACGACCTGATAGAGAACTATGCGCTCCAGAATAACGTATGGAAGGGTACGAAGAAAGAAGAGTACGTATTCAATAGTAACAAGAAAAAAACAAGTTCGATTATTTATGCTTGGTCGAATGGCGCATGGGTAGGTTCCTCAAAAGAAATCTGGGCATTCAACGGACCGTCTGCCAAACAGACTCTTCATGAGAAATACGGCTGGGCGAACGGCGACTGGGCGATTACCCTGCAAGAGAACTCCGGCTATGACGCAGTAGGTAATAATACGCTCATTGAGAACTATACCTACACCAATGGTGCGGCAAAAGGTACGAAAAAAATCACATATACATACGATAGTTCCAATAGGCAGGTCGGTAATGTTACTTATAAATGGACGAACAACGCGTGGGAAGAGAGTGCGTGGACGGTGACAGGTTATGATGAGGCTGGCAATAAGAACATGACTTGTCAATATAAATGGAAAGATGGGGCTTGGGTGGGATCAGGCTATTGTACGTTAACTACTTTTAACGGCAGCAAAAAACCGGTAGAAGTTATCAACCAGGTGTGGTCTACAGATGTTGCTAATTGGGTGAATTATACCCGTAGTACCACAGAGTATTCCGGTGCTAAAACAACGCAGGAAGCTACTTATACTTGGTCGGCAGATGCAAACGATTGGGTTGGCAATACCCGTAGCGACTGGCACTATAATGCTGCCGGACAAAACGATACCACTAAAACGTATACCAATAACGGTACTAGCTGGGTTTATTCCGAACGTACAGTGAATACTTTCAACGCGGCAGGAACGAATATCATGACGCATAAATCGCATTGGGATGAGAATAAGTGGGTGTTGGTCTCTGCTACGCGCACCGACGTGATTAACGACGATGCAGGGCGCCAAGTGCTTTACGCTACGTGGAAATGTGAAGCTGATTCTGTTTGGATGGGTTTACAGAAAGACTCCACATCTTATTCTTCTACTGGAAAACAATTATATAAAATCATTTATACTTTCTGGGCTGATAATGCGTGGGTGCCTTCCTATAGAATAGAGAATCAATACGATGCGGCAGATTATATGACTTTAACTCAACGCTTTGACTATAGTTCTAACACATGGGTTGGTAACTATCGCTATGAGTATGGTTATGATGAGCAGGGACGCCAGTGTATGGTGGCAAAATATATCGGTTGGAATGCATCTACAAATAAATGGATCGGCTCTACAAAAACAGAAAATACTTTTGATCAGGCAGGGCGAGTTACCGTTTCTGTCGTCTCTTTTTGGGGAGCAAATTCTTGGGGGCCTGCATTCCGCTATTTATACACCTTTGATAGTTCGGGAAGAGAAATAGAAAACATCATAGAGATGTATGAGAACGGACAATGGGTGAACTCGGAAAAGTATTTGAAAGAATACAATGGCGGTATTCAAATAAAGGATAATTCTTATATTTGGTCGAACGAACAGTGGGCGTTTAAATCTCGCAATGAGACCTATTATGACGACGATGCGCAGGCGAAACTCCGTCGTGAGGTAGTAGGCTTATGGGATAGTAATAATGGCGAGTTGCTTTCGTTCTCGGACGATCGCTATTTCTACGCTTGCGATCCGAAATCGGCATTCACCATCCGTTTTGAGAATGAAGACGGTACCTTGTTAGAGTCCAAAGAAGTGGTGTCCGGTACGGTGCCGACTTATGACAGCGAGACCCCGACCAAGGATGGCAACGAGCAATACACCTATTCCTTCAAGGGCTGGGATAAGGCCATCGAACCCGCTACCGCGGATGCAACTTATACGGCTACTTATAATACGGTTGTTAACACCTACCTCATTACCTTCATGAATGGTGAGACGGTTCTCCAGAGCGGGCAGGTGGCATACGGTACGGAGCCGACCTACAATGGCGAGACGCCAACCAAGGATGGCAATGAGCAATACACCTATTCCTTCAAGGGCTGGGATAAGGCCATCGCAGCCGTCACCGGAGCAGCAACCTATAATGCAGTCTTCGATACGACGGTCAACACCTATCTCATAACCTTCATGAATGGGGATGTAACGCTCCAGAGCGGGCAGGTGGCATACGGTACGGAGCCGACCTACAATGACGAGACCCCGACCAAGGATGGCAACGAGCAATACACCTATTCGTTCAAGGGTTGGGATGCAGAGATTGTAGCGGTAACAGGTGATGCTACGTATTCGGCTGCGTTCGACAGCATCGTCAATACCTACCTTATCACCTTCAAGAATGGCGACGAGACCCTCCAGAGCACGGAGGTAGAGTATGGTTCAGTACCGGCATACGAAGGTGCAGAGCCTACCAAACCGTCCGACGCGCAATACACCTATACTTTCGTTGGCTGGGACGTAAAACCAGTAGCAGTAACCGGCGAAGCAACATATAGCGCAACCTTCAGCAGCACGCTGAATAAGTACCTCATCACCTTCAAGAACGGCGATGAGACCCTCCAGAGCACAGAGGTAGAATACGGTTCGGAACCGGCATACGAAGGAGCTACGCCTACTAAACCGTCCGATGCGCAATACAGCTATACCTTCGCAGGCTGGGACGTAAAACCGGTAGCGGTTACCGGCGAAGCAACATATAGCGCTACGTTCAGCAGCACCGTCAATAAGTACCTCATCACCTTCAAGAATGGCGATGAGACCCTCCAGAGTACGGAGGTAGAGTACGGAGTGGCACCTGTTTATACAGGCGAGATGCCATCTCGTCCTGCAACCGCCGAGTTCACCTATACCTTCGCAGGCTGGGATGCAGAACTTGCAGCGGTAACGGGCGAAGCAACGTATAATGCTGTCTTCTCGCAGACTCAGGTAGGTTATACCATCACATGGCTCAATGAGGACGCGACTCTGATTGACCAGACGATCGTAGCGTTTGGTACGGTACCGGAACATGCGGATGCTACCAAGGAGAATACGGCAGAGTTTACCTATACCTTCGTTGGTTGGGACAAGCCGCTGAGTGCTGTAACTGCTGACGAGACCTATACCGCGCAATACGATAGCGTACGCAATAAATATACCATTACATTCCTCTTCGACGACGGCGTAACGGTGATGGAGTCCGTAGTGGTAGCGTACGGTGAGACGCCGGCTACGACGATCACGCCTTCCAAGATTGCGGAGGAGCATTATTACTATCACTTCATCGGCTGGACCCCGGCTGTAGTACCTGTAACGGGTGAGGCTACTTATACGGCGATCTTTGACACCATCCCGCAGGAGTACCTCATTACCTTCAAGAACTACAACGGAAAGGTGCTGCAGAAGACCAATGTGCCCTACGGTACGATGCCGGAATATACGGGCGTAACGCCTACCAAACCGCGTACCCGGCAGTACTCCTATGAGTTCGTAGGATGGAATCCGGAGCTGACGGAGGTAGCAGGCGCGACGACTTATACCGCGCAGTTCGAAGATGTCTTGAACCAATATACCGTAGTCTTCCTTGATGAGGACGGCACGGAGTTGGATCGCCAGGTAGTAGATTATGGTACGAAACCGGTCTATCAAGGAGAGACACCGGTGAAGGCAGAGGATGAGCAATATACCTATACTTTCGCGGGGTGGTATCCTGCTGTAGTGACGGTAACGAAGGATGCTACGTACCGAGCAACTTATACGGCGCACGATAAGTCGCAAGGTCTCTGGGGGGTACAGGACGGCGAGCCTTCCTCTACCAAGATTATCCGCAACGGCACCTTATATATATTACGCGCGGGTAAGACCTACACCACCGATGGCGTCATGGTAGAACAATAACAACAAATAACACGCTGCATAGGTTTTTGATTACTAAAAAATAGACAGGTGATATAACGCAATAAAGAAAGGAGAACAGTATGCAAGTAGCGATAAATCCGAATATTTATGAGCCGGCTCAACTTTATGCCGAGCGCAATGGACTTTCTTTGTCCAAGATGATAGAGGATTATCTCTCGCAATTAGTGGCTTCTGCTAAAGTACAGGCATTGGCTAAGAAACATCGCGAAATAGAGATAACACCTGGAGCTGCATGGTTCGAGCGTGGTGTGCCACTGGACGTTACCGATGAGGAACTAGATCAGATGCGTTACAAATACCTGATGGAGAAGTACAAATGAAACGTATATTTGTTGACGCAAATATTGTCATAGATCTCATGTGTGTTCGTCGTCCTTGGTTTAGGGATGCGCAAAAATTGTATAGTTTGGCTGAAAATGGCGAGATAGGTCTCTACTGCTCATCGCTGACACTTGCTACCGCATCGTACATAATGGGAACCAATAAGATCAGCAACCATGATATCGTAGAGACGATGGAGCATTTTTGTCAAATATGCATACCGACTCGTGTAGATGCTGAGGTTGTACAAAAGGCTATACATTCGAACTTTACGGATTTTGAAGATGCAATGCAATATTATTCAGCGAAGACAGTGAATGCAGATTTGATTATAACGAGAAATATTAAGGATTTTGCTGAGGCCGAGATTCCTGTAATGACCGCTGAGGCCTACTTAGAATCTTTATAACGGATACGGATAAACAAGAATATGAAGGCACAAGTGATCTAACGCAAGAATAACATCTATAACGACAAATAACCCACACGCTGCATAGGTTTTTGAAATACTACTGCCACCGCCGCGTTTTTGGTTACTAAAATAAAAAAAATAAACTAACAAAACAAAGATAGAAAGGAATAATATTGGAGGATATTATTAAATATGAGCAAGTCAAGGATAGAATCATAACCTTGCGGAATGAGCCGGTTCTGCTGGATGCCGATGTCGCTGCGTTGTATGGAGTAGAAACAAAACGAGTGAATGAGGCCGTTAAGAATAACCCGGACAAATTCCCTGATGGTTTCCTCATGACGCTGACTGATGCAGAGAAACAAGAGGTAGTCGAAAATTTCGACCACCTCCAAAAACTTAAGTTCAGTCCGGTAAACCCTACTGCGTTCACCGAGAGCGGTTTGTATATGCTCGCAACTATTTTAAAGAGCCCGAGAGCGACTCAAACAACAATAGCGATTATCAAGGCGTTTGTTCAACTGCGTGAGATGGCTCGAACAATGCAAGCAGCGGCGATGGCGGAGGATGCGCAGGAGAAAAAGTCGCTGATGCAGAAGAGTGGAGAGTTGATAGGAGATATCCTTGGCTCGCAGTTTGAAACTACTGGAACAGAAACGGAAATTGAGTTGGACTTTGCTATAGTAAAGATCCGCCACAAACTGATCCGTGGCAGCAAAGACGACAAATAAGAGAAAATGTTTTTTAGGTTTATGTCATTTGAATGCTTTGACTCTTCAGAGTTGCGGACTTTCCTTGGGGTCCTCGCAAATTTTAATTTGTGGGGAGAGCGAGAGCATCCGTGTAACTACCCATAAAACAAAGTTTTGTGGCGCTTACTAAGGATAGCTCGCGCGAGGGAGTTCACTCACAAGGAGTTTTAAGCAACAAAGTACACATAGAGCGCAGCTCAAAAGCATACAAAAGTGTTTTATATGTTTTTGTCTATCAATAAAATAATAACAACAACAAAATAGTTAACAATATTATTAACCAAAAAAAACAAAAATTATTAACAAAACAGAAAAAACTAAAAACAACAAAAAAATTAACCCGAAGCCCTGAGGCTTCAAAGTTTAACAAATTAAACAAAAATTAATTTATTTTTAATTTATTAAAATTTATGAAAAAACTTTATTCAATCGTGCTGATGGCAACAGCGTTGCTGATTGGCACAAACGCGTGGGCTACATCCTATGATGACATCCAGGATGCCATCAAGAATGCTGCAGCCGGAAGCGAAGTTAACATTACGTTGACCTCCAATGTTACGGTTACAAAGCCAATTCAAATCTATGGTAAAAAAATTGATGAAGGCAAAACCGTAAACATCAATCTGAGCGGATTCAACATTACTTCTGCAAGCGGAGCTGTAATCGAGCTCTACAAGGGTACGCTGAATCTAATTGGTGCAGGACAGATTGCAACGACTGCCACAAACGAAGCCATCAAGGTATTCGGCGCTAATGAAGATGTAGCAGATTGGTCGGTTCTGAATATTGGTAGTGGTGTTACCGTATCCAGTTCACAGAATGCTATATCCGTATTGGGCTTCTATGGTAAAAACGTATATCGTTATATGAATGCAGCTGGCGCTACTGCCGGATATACGGGAAAAGCTTTGGACGGAACGAATGGTGCTCTTGATTTCTATGTAGAAAATGATACCTACTTAACCTACAAACAAGGTACTACAATTAAAGTTAGTGCTAATGCGTTAGCAGCTAGTGGTGATATTGATTATACTACATCGTATCCTTCTTATAAAACTGCCCCTGTATCTGGAAAAACATACCATGATTACTCTGGTGAGAATACCATGGCTTATGGTGTAAAGATTGAAGTTTCGACTGGAGCAGTTGTAGCAGGTGAGAAATATGGTATCAAGATCAACGGTACTATCCGGTATAATGGCACGAACCTTCCGTATGTTCATGTTGCAAAAGATGCTGAGGTTCGCACAAACCCGACAGCAAAAAATGCAACAGCTATATATTCCTCCGGTTATGGCAATATCGTAATCGAAGGTAATGTACACGGTTCTACCGGTGTATATGTAAAAGCAGGAAATGTTACTGTTGAAGAGGGCGCTACAATTAAGTCTGATAATAACACAGGTAATGGTACCGAGGCCATCGGCAAAGGATCTGGTATTAACGCTGGAGGTAATGCTATCGCAATCGAGGGTGACAACGCGGCATATTCCTCTAATGGTATTAGCGTAGAGATTAATGGTGGTACAATTACTGCTGGTACAAACGGTTATGCAGTTCAGAATGTGAACAACACTACAACTCCCTCAGAAGAGACAACAAAGGCTGTTGTTATTGCTGGAGGTGAGTTCGAAGGTGGCGCAGCCGGTTGTGTTACTATTGACAATTCGAAAGGTAATGTTGATGTAGAGTTGGAAGGTGGTACCTTCACGGGTAATATTGAGACCCTGATTGCTGCTACCGGTGATGAAAATAAAATCATTCAAGAGGTTGTTGCGCAGGAAGGTGGTCAAGCAACCGTTGTCATTGGTACGAGAGAGGCTGGTGATGATGTTGAGCAACCTGCTACTCCTCAAGAGAAGCAAGACTTTGCATTCGTTAACGATATGTCTAACGACATCGTTAAACTGGATGCTACTACTGCAAATATCGCAAAGACTCTTCCTGCTGGTACTACCGAGGTTAAATACCTCTCACTGACCGGTACCGGTGCTTATACTTCTACCGTAACGGTTGAAGCTGGCAAGACCCTGAAAGTTGGTCAGATCGTTATGAACGCTAATGGTCGTATCATCGTTGAGGCTGGCGCAACACTGATTGTTTCCGGTGCTAACGGTATCTTTGCTGACGATATCGAGAACCTCGTTCTTAAAGCTTCTCAGGATGCTCAGGCTATCTTCCTGTTGAATCCGGGAGTTAAATCGAACAAGCACCCGTATGCTACGGTAGAATTTATTTCTAAGTCTTGGCGTAAAGCTGACGGTTCTGCTTTGGCATGGCAACGTTTTGGTATTCCTTCGTTTGGCGCTCTTACCGAAATTACCGCTACAGCTCCGACCGCATTTGCAAGATTTAACAAAGAAACCAATGAATGGGAATCAATTGGTATTCTCGGGACGATGGATCTCAACAATATGGCTACTCCGTTTGAGTACTATCAGATGTTGAATAATAATCCGGACATGGGTACAGTTGTTACTATGAAGGGTCAATTGTATGGAAACGAAAGTCCTGAGTTGGCTATTCGTGGCAATTTCTGGAATGGATTCTCTAACAGCTATATGGCACCGATTAATGGTTCTCAGCTGCTCAACTTAATTCCGAGCACTGTTGATAAAGCATTCTATCTCAACAAAATTGACGGTAACCAAGCTTCTTGGGAGTCTGTTACGAGTCTGAATATCATCATGGGTCTAATGGATGACATCAAACCGATGCAGCCGTTCTTGATTCGTAATACCAAGGAAGCTGCTGATGTAACTGTTGATTATGCACAGGCTGTTTATAATCCTGCTACATCTGCTCCGAACGCAGCTCCTGCTCGTCGTGATGAGAACTTAACTTTCGTAAAAATTGGTATTCAAGGTGCAGAAGGCTTTGACCGTATTCTTGTTGCAGAAGGTGCAGACTTCTCTGCTGAGTTCGATAATGGATACGACGCTGTTAAGTTCATGAACGAGGATATTAACCTGTACGTTTCTGCTGCAGAGAAGATGGGTAACTTCGCTACTGATGACCTGAATAATACCTATGTAGGTCTTCAGACTGTTAAGGGCGGTAACTACACTATTGAGTTCGCTAACGTTCAGGGCGAGGAGCTCATCCTCATCGACCACGAGACCGGCGCACAAGTTGCTATGGTTGAGGGCGCAACGTATGAGTTCACCGCTGCTGCTAATAGCACCAACGACTATCGTTTCGAGATCGTAGAGCCGGCTAAGCTCCCGACCGCTATCGAGAACGCTGAGGCTGTTAAGAGCGCTAAGGGTATCTATACCATCACCGGTCAATACGTAGGTGAGATGAGCGTATGGAATACTCTGCCTGCAGGTATCTACGTTGTTAACGGCGAGAAACTCGTAAAATAAGTTATTCATTAGTCAGTCCCTGTGCGTGAGCACGGGGCTGGCTAAGGTGTTTTTAAGATATGAAAAAGATTTATTTAACTCCAGCAATAGAAACCTTAGAGGTCCGTGCTACTTTCGCAATTTGCAATGGTAGTTTGCCTGGTGAAGGTGTGTACACTGATCCAGGTTCTCTTGATCCTTTTAACCCGGCTCCAGGCAGAAAGCCTTTCTAAAATCTATTGCAAAAGACAAGCATTCATAAAGAATGCCAATTAAAGAGTTTTGAAAATATAAATTGACAAACAAAATGAAAAAGATTTTTATTTCGCTGCTGGCAGTAGCAGCATCTTTAAACGCCATGGCTCAAACATTTTCTAGCATGGCACAACTGACTTTGACATCTTCGGATAACAAGTCATGTTCAATGATTATCGCAGAATCTGCAGACCTCAGCGATGGCCTCAATAACGGCTACTATGCTGAGCTGAACGAGGAAGGTAAAGAGGTTCTGCTGTATGTAACTTATGGTGGCAAGAAATATCAGCAATTTGCTTCCAGCCCTGCAACCATGCAGGACCTGCAACTGGGTGCGAAGACCAACGCTTCTACTACCTACTCGATGACCGCAGCAGGTGTAACCGGTGAGTTCAAAATCAAATTCGCAGGTGTTGAATATACCATCAACGCTAACGGCGCTGTATTCAGCGATGTAGCTCTGGCAGCAAGCAGTGTTCTTCCTGCTGCTGGCGACGAGGCTAGCTATGTTGTTAACCCCTCTGCTCCGCTGGTACAGGGCATTTGCTTCAACTACAACATTTTGACGCTGACCAAGTATGCCGGTGCTCACGTTGACGTATTCGCTGACGGCGCAGCTACTGCTGCTGTTTCTGCTGACGTTGTTGGTGACGCTGCGTTTGACGTTGACCTCAACGCTCAGGCTAGCGGCAAATACAAAGTAGTTGTTAATGTTCCGGGCGCAACAAAACCGGAGGAGTACATCATCGACGTTAAACCCGCTGTAACCGTTGTTCCCTAATTATTAGGGCCATGCGTGCGTGGTCTTTGAATTAGCCCTGCCTCGAGGCACTAAACCGAGGTAATGACCTTTGACATATTGTGTACTACTTATAGGAAAGAGTAGAAATTAACATAAAAGTTGATTTTTTGCTCAAAAAATTTGGTGGTTTCAAAAAAAAGTCGTACCTTTGCAGCGTCAATTGAAAATGACGGTACAATGCAACGCGATTTATTATTGAAATTACTGGAATCCGGTGAGATGGTAAGTATCTATTCTCCGCAATTCCAAGGAGAGGAGTACTCTGAGTTTGAGAAGTTCCTTTTGACATTTATGGATAATACCGAATATGGTGAAGACCTGGGTGTTATCATGGGACGTCTGGAAACGATCAAGCGTATGGGAGCCGAAGATAGATACTTTCGCTTTGAAGGTCGTTCTTTTGATCGTGTTAAAGCGTTACCTGCTTACTTGGAGTCGTCGCGTCTTAGATTGTATTGCCTATGTATCAGCAGCAAAGTGCTGATCTTGGGTAATGGAGGCGTGAAAGAAACGCAGACTTATCAGGAGGATCCGTACTTAAATAAATGTGTGGAGACTTTGCAGAAGATAGACTTCGAGATTCGTCAGCGCGAAAACCGCAAGGAGATTATTGTACGCGGCACTCAGTTGCACGGAACGTTAACATTCTATATTAACGACTAACAAAGGAGGTGATTATGACTAACCCTATTATGGATGAGGTTCGTAAACGCTACCTCACACCGGAGATTCAAAAGCAAGTAGATTTGCAAGTAATGATTGCAAACCGCATATATGACTTGCTTGAGCAGAAAGGTATGTCTCAAAAAGACTTAGCGCAGAAACTCGGTAAGACAGAGACGGAAGTCAGCCGTTGGTTATGCGGAACGCACAACATCACTATGGCTACTTTAGCCAAGATAGCTGTCGCGTTGGACGATGACATCATCGTAGCTACTCCGCAGAAACGCCGTGTGACCATGCCGAAACTGAGATTACCGAAGAACGCCGCTGCTGTGTTGTAATACATTAACGACGTACTGTTTTCCTATAAGCAGCAATTCCGCTTGGAGTTGTTGCTTTTGTATGTACACAAGTCCGATGTCTTGTATGTTCATGTTCATCTTATTCAAAGACCAAGCGCAAAATCAACATCAATAATCCTATTAAAAGAAAGGATATATAATGTTGGGTAAGAAGTTTAAAATATTAACAATAACCTTGCTGACGCTTCTCAGTACAGCTACGTTCGCTGCTGTGCACACGCAGTATTCTTCTACGGTGTGCAGCAATACGCCGTACCTGTTTGGCTGTGACAAGCTGAAGACCAGCGGTGCGCACTCCCAGACTCTGGGAGATAGCACAGTGACCGTAAATCTTCTTTTCGGTGCACTGAAAGCTACGGCTTACACCGCTACGATCGAGCCCGGACAGACTTATCTGTTCGGTTGCCAGAAGCTGACCGCGGACGCAACGGAGACCAACACGCTGCAGCAAACAGGTTGCGAGTGCGATAGCACCGTTACCCTCACGCTGACCGTGCAAGCTCCTGCGCCTACTCCGACGTCGGTTACTGTAGCATACACGGCTAACATCTATGACGGCGAGACGTACCTGTTCGGCTGCCAGAAGCTGACTGCAGCAGGTCCGTACACGGAGACCTTCCAGCGC